>Ga0316204_10000181_pt1 | contig 260282 bp, 259 predicted proteins | sample 6monrhotite_MG_2_FD_205661 | JGI IMG/M metagenome (GOLD analysis project Ga0316204, IMG submission 205661) | Microbial mat bacterial communities from mineral coupon in-situ incubated in ocean water Damariscotta River, Maine, United States -... | ecosystem: Environmental > Aquatic > Marine >... | reverse complement strand
GTCACTGGGCAATCTCACCCCCAACGAGTTCACGGCCAAAATGACGTTGCAAAAGCGGGCCGCATAAGGCCAGAAATCAACAGGCGGATTCTCCAATAGGCTGGAGGAGAGTTGGGTCTCAGGTCACCTGCAATGGGATCAGGTTTGAATTTCTTAGCGCGGAGCCTTTGAACGGTCGCTTCAACTTCAGGTTCAAGTATCTTTAGAAGCGACATTTTTGGAAACCCATTAAAGCAAAAGTTCTCTTTGTTTAATGGGTTGCGGCGATTCTTTCAATTGGCGTGCTCTGCCGGCAGGAATTTCGTAGTCGTCGGGCCTTTCAAGTGCCTTGCGGCACGGGGGCACCCAAACCATGGATGTACCTTGTGAACAGCTCTTCTCCCAAATTACCCAGGCATATCCCGTCGCAGTGGAAGCTTTTTGGTCTAAGCGACCTTTTACCATGGGCACGCGTTCCGTGAACTGAGCCACTCGAGTCGGCGGATGCGGCACGAAAATACGCTCGTAACGACCAATGCTTTCAATGAACACCGTTCTAACAAGCACAGCGACGCCACGCCGCGCCACGTTCAAACTCCGCAAGACGAAGTCTTCGGCCAAACGAAACGGAGGGTTCGTGATTACCCAGTCCCATGAACCGGTCTCGTAAACGCCGTTGGTAAAATCTGCCACGTCGCCATAGCCATAGTCATGGATGTCAGAAGCCCCTACCTCTCCAAAGTACTCCTTGAGAACCTTTGCCATGTGGCCAGCGCCACACGCTGGCTCAAGACAAGTGAGCGTATCCGTATACCCGCCTCTTTCGATTATATGCTCAAGCAGAGCGCGTGTGGCCCAAGGCGGAGTTGGAAAGTCATCAAGACTGTCTTTCGCCTCTACCCTTTGGGCCATAACCGCATGTGACGTATTTTGCATCCACCTCGCCCCTATATTGTTATTATGCCACCAACCTACCACAACTGATGGTGTGGTGAAGTCTAAAATCTGAGTTATCCACTGGGAATTTTTTCAGGAAGTTCGCGTTTCGTTCTATCTTACGAAGCCGCGTATGTCAAATGATGTTGAGGATGAACTCGAGGATGGTTTGTACAGCTGGGTTGGCTTTTACGGCCGCGATAAACGCCTGCAAAGCAGGGGCATGCTGTGCGACAAACGCTACAAGGGTTAAACCGGCCGCACCAGATACGGTCCGCACGACTCCTGTTTTGAAGTCCTTCCAAGCAGAAGAAATCTCTTCGCCAATGAAAGAACGCAACCTTCTATATGCACCCAAAATAACGGTTTGCGCGTAGTTCTGAGCCGTGCCTTGCGCAAGCGCAACATCTCGGTCTCCGTCCGCCGTCTCCGGTGCAGTATCACTTGCCTCGATTTGATCGTTAATCGCTTCGAGCGCTTTCGGTGTAGAAATCTCACCAGCATTGGCCAAGACTTCTCGAAACTCATCTAATGCCTGCAGGGCCTGCTTCCTGTCCTCTGGCCCCAAGCTAATTCTATCGAGTTCAGCCGTCCTTGGATCGCTGGCCACTAGCACGTTGAAAGCGTGGATCAGATCTCGAAGTTGTTCGACGCATCCACCATCTAGTTTTGAGGGATGCATGTCTTCCTGGTTAGCAACCGCGTCGTGCGCATTCAGTGTTGCTCTAAGTCGGTTGCCTTTGGACCAAAGCAGCACTGCTGATACTTCAGCCCGTTCGCGTTGGATCAGAGCATCAAATTGCTCAACGGGCCGAGAGGCTTCGCCGAGCAGATTGTGCCCAAGAGCGAGGACATCGGAGCTTTTTGCTTGGAGCTCTTGGTAGAGTTCATCAAGGGATTCAGCAATCTCACCCACTGCCTCAACGGGGTCGGGCAATAGCTCTATTTGATCGTAGTCTTTGACCGTAAAGATAGATGCTGCATCAACCTGCCGAGGCGGTTCCGGCTCCTCCTTAACGCCCAATTGCTCTCGCAACGGGTGATGATCGATAAACTCATCCAGCTCAAATTGCGACGCAGGTCCGACTTCTGGCCAGCGGTCGCCACCCTTGATCTCGCTAATCCGACCAGAGTTCACCGCTCGGTCGGGCTTGTTGAAATAGAACTGTATTGTTTTGTTAGCGTAGCCGCGCTCAATCATCGTTTTGATAAGAGCAACTTCATATAATTCAAGCGACTGTTTTGCCATAACAACCTCGGCCAAATGGGTTTGTTCACAACCAAAATGCAACCTAAGGGGTTGTTGCCTGGGAGTCATTACCAAATCGGATTTACGTTCAGCTGAACCTCCTTAGATGAGCTTGCCAGTTGCTCTGGCAGTTGAATGTCTACGAATTATGGCCGCTTTGCCGAGTTACTGCTTAAAGCAGTTCTGAAAGTGCCAGATAACAAACTCTAGTCTGGGTCGGTTTGCCGGGCGCTCAGGTGCCAACAGTTTCCCAGAAGGATTCATCATGGTTCGAATGGCTTGTGCATCGTTACTTTGTCTCGAAACCAGTATCTGCAAATCCTCGTCTAGCCCTACCAACCCTCGATCGAACATCCAATGGGCGGTTCCGGATAGAGCGAGGCCGTTACTCACGATATCAGGTCCATCATGCTCAACCGGCCTTATGTGCGCAGCTTCTACCTCCGCACGCCCACCACCATTGATCAAACGCAGGCCGGTAATGGCGCAGCGCTCACCGTATGCACGTAGCACGTTCTTGCGGAAGTTGCGATCTCGAACTGCACGGCTGGTTAGTTGGCCTACGCGTTCGCGCGCAGGCATGTGGCGAAAAGGGGCTTGGGCATCTTGAAAACCAGCGGCAGCTGCAAGGTCTCCCACACGGGGCAGAATGTCGTCCTCAGCTTCTAACCCGCGCTCAATGATCCGGGCGAAGTCTTCATTTGATAGCGTTCTGACAGCTGCTTGCGCGCGCCCCGAAATGCGACCTTCATCGTTCAGCAGGCCTTTCTCAACGATGTTTTCGGTATCGCGAAACGGCACGGGATCGCCGAAATCGAGGTACGTTCCCGGCTCGATCACGGCCAAGTACATGTCAGATTTTCGAGGGTCGGAGATGATCTCTTGCACCTTTGCGACTGCGAAGTACCCCTTCGTGTCTTTCACCTTGCTCGGCTCAAGATAGACGATCCAGTCACCTTCACATTGCTGTGCGCGGGACAAATATTGGCGTGGGAACTGATAGCGTTCGGAGGGAATGTCATCGTAGATCGAGTCACTGCGGTGAATGAACACTCCGAAGGCCATTTAGGTTAAGCCCTTTTGCAGCGCGCGCGAGCGTCATGCGCCAGACTTGATGCATTCCAGCCGCCTATCATTGCAATGTCGTCATTCACGAAGGAGCTTTCCCAGGCGTCGGTCGGTGAAGTGCAGGGTCAATGCTGATCCTGTCAGAACAGGCACAAGTAGACCGGCAACGGCTACCAACAGAACGAATGCTCCGGAAGCCAACGAGAAATCGCCGGTTTGACCGAATAGGTTGAAGCGTAGAAATCCGGCCAAGTACAGCGCGCTGGCACCAAGAAGTGCGAGGTGAATGACCTCCAAGGGTCCGATCATATTGCGGCGTGCGCGTTCCAGTGCTGCGCGGCGAACTTTTTTCCAGTTGTCGCTTGGTTTTTGCATTTGCTTATTCCCTTACGAGTTCGATCCAAGTGTGAACGTCATCATCTGTTACTTCCCGCCCCTCGACATGCGACTGGTACCAACGCGCGACGATTGCTCCGCGCTTTTCACTTTTGATTCTGATGTTCTCCGCGTTCAGGTGCTGATCGAGTGAAGTCTCGATCTCCTTCAAAGCATTGAAATCGTGGCCTGCGCGTATCGACTTGGTGCCCAATAACAGCCAGGGCACATCAACATCGAATTGCTCGCCGAACGCTACCAAAGCTTCGACCGGGATGCCGCGCTGGCCCTTTTCGTAGCTGTGATAGGCCCTTGGCGAGACGCCAAGCGCTTCAGCCATCGCGGCCTGAGATAAACCCACTTCGGTGCGTGCAATAGTCAAGCGCGCACCCATCGAAGCAAACAGTTCAGCGTCTTTCCGCGCCATTCGCAGTTTCCATTTGACGAGATCGCATTTTTTCGCGAACATTGCAAAAAATGACGAACAATTTCGATTGTTCCCATCTGACCACGTCAAATGGTGCTTAACAAGCGATTCCATGCGGCGTGCAGTTCAACTCAAGCGGACAAGGACGACTGAAATGACAGAGACCGACAAATCAGACAGCTCGCAAATCCTCGGCCTTGGGAAAAAGCCATCCGAATGGGTCGAGTTGATGGCGGATATGGGCATCGACATTTCTGAGCGGACCCTGCGCGAAAGGGCAAACGAGACAGGCGCGTTCTACCGACTTGGCCGAACCATGCTGATCACACCCGCGCAGATCGACAAAATATTTGAAGGAGGCCAGGCATGCCGCTCCAAATCTACAAGAGGGGTCGCTTCTACTGGGCTAAGGGCTGGGTCGAGTACAACGGCAGGCCAATCGCAGGCCCATACCGGCGAAGCACTAAGGCATCTACAGAAGCGGGCGCACGGGGCTGGATAAATCGCGAGACGGAGCTTCAGATACGTCGTCATGTGGTCGGCGATGAACCGAGCAAAACCTTCTCGGATGCGATCATGCTCTACAATGCATCCCCGAAGACCGCAAAGCAGTTGATCCCAATTGTTGAAGAGATTGGGGATATGCCATTGGATGCGATCTCAGGTGCGCTCCTGAAAGGTCTTGGTCCCAAGCTGAAACCCAAGGCCTCGACAGACACGTGGTGGCGCGAGACCGTGACGCCAGCGAGTGCGGTGATCAACAACGCGCACGAGCTAGAGGGCACCCCTCTGATCCGGGTTAAGCCCTATGACAAGTTTGAGCGGATTGCGCAGGACAAGCGCCGAGGGAAGGTCAGCCGTGTTGAACGCAAGCCCGCCGACAAGGAGTGGATCGAGGCGTTTTGCAGCGCTGCTGATCCGTACAACGCGGCGCTGGTCCGGTTCATGTTCGAGACGGCGGCGCGGATCGATCAGGCTGTTTCGTTAGAGCCTCATGATCTGCGGCCCGCCGAGAACAAGGTCAGGGTGAAGGCCCAGAAGGGACACCCCGAGAGCTGGATAACGGTATCGCCAGAAATGATGGACGAACTGCTGGCCTTGCCACCAAAGCGACCCAAGAACCGCAAGACCGGTAAATTCATGAAGCCGCGCGTTTTTGGCTATGGCAGCTCGACTGGATACAACACACGCTGGAAGACCATCTGCAAGCGGGCTGGTATCCAATATCTATCCGCGCACCAAGCAGGGCGTCATGGGTTCTTCACTGAATTAGTTGTCCGGCAGGGTGTCGATCCCGTAACTGCGGCCAAAGCTGGTCGCTGGGCTGACCCTAATTTGCCGATGCGTATCTATGCCCACGCAGAGACGGATGAGGCCGATGTCAGGGCTCGTTTTCGTACAAACCACGTACAGACGGACACTGTACAAACACCCAAGCAACAGAAATCAAAGAAGGAATAACGCTATGAACGGTTCCCTCCTAAGGGGCAGGTTGCAGGTTCGAATCCTGCCGGGGTCGCCAAAACTACTTGAAAATTATGGCCTATTTACAGTGCTTTGTGCAGGCGCCTGCAGAAAGTCCCGCCAGCTTTCGGGCCGAATTCGCGCACAAATCTTGTAAAAAATTCGCACGACAGCGTGGCATTTGGGGCCATTTCCCGAGTTCGCGCGTGGCAAACACGTGCGCGGAGTGAAAGCTTGGCTGCGCGACACGCAAGCAGATCATCATGGTTCGGGCCGACAAGACCCGCTTTAATACAGTCGGGGAAATGCTTGCTCTTGTTGGTTACAAAATCAACTATTACCGATGTCCTGAACACGGACCCCGTTGTCGTGCGCGCAGTCACGGCCACCCAGCAAGGACGCCCGAACCATGGCCAAAGCTTTCGCCTCTCAAAGCGATATGACCGAGAAAACGATTACCTTTGACGAGATCGGAGAAGGTTTGTGGGCCTTCACGGCCGAAGGCGATCCAAACTCTGGCGTGATCATCGGCGATGACAGCGTGATGATCGTCGAGGCGCAGGCCACCCCGCGCCTGGCCGCCAAGGTCATCGAAAAGGTGCGCGAGGTGACGGACAAGCCGATAAGCCATGTGGTGCTGACGCACTATCACGCCGTGCGGGTGCTGGGCGCCTCTGCCTATGGGGCGGATCAGATTGTCATGTCGGACGCGGCGCGCGCCATGGTGGCCGAACGCGGGAAAGAGGATTGGGACAGCGAATTCCAACGCTTTCCGCGCCTGTTCGAAGGGCACGAGAGCATTCCGGGCCTGACCTGGCCGACAACGACCTTTTCCGACGCGATGACGGTCTATCTGGGCAATCGCCGCGTCGACATCAAACATCTGGGCCGCGCCCACACGGCGGGTGACGCGGTGATCCATGTGCCCGACCAGAACGTGATGTTCACCGGTGACATCGTCGAATACCACTCGGCCTGCTATTGCGGCGACGGGCATTTCGCCGACTGGGGCAACACGCTGGACGCGATCAAGGCCTATGACCTGGTCGCCATCGCGCCGGGGCGCGGCAACGCCCTGATCGGCAGCGACATGGTGAACAAGGCCATCGAAAGCACACGCGATTTCGTCGACAGCACTTACCGCCCCGCCGCCCGTGTCGCGGTGCGCGGCGGCAGCCTGAAGGATGCGTGGGAGGCGGTGCGCGCCGAATGCGACCCAAAGTTCAGCGACTACGCGATCTACGAACACTGCCTGCCTTTCAACGTGGCCCGCGCCCATGACGAGGCCCGCGGCATCGCCCATCCCCGCATCTGGACGGACAAGCGCGATATCGAAATGTGGGAGGCGTTGCAGCGATGACCGACAAGGCGGATATCGAAACATTGTTTGACACATACCTGTCGCGCTGGAATGCGCGTGATTTTCCGGGCATGGCATCCCTGTTCACCGAGCCTGCGATTTACATGACCGAGGCCGGGCCGCTGCCGGTGGCAACCCGGTCAGAGCTTGAGGCGATGTTTCGCAAGAAGTTCGACGAGATGGACAAGGCGGGGTTCCATCACACCGAGATCGGCGGGATATCCGTGTCTCAATGTGACGCGACAACTGCATTTCTGGAAATGAACAGGGTGCGCCGGTTGCGCAGGGATGGCTCTGCCATGGACGAGCTTGATGCGATCTATGTGTGCTCGAAAACCGGCGAAGGCTGGCGTTTGGCCGTTGTCATCGGGGCGTGGCTCGACTGGCGGCAAAGGCCGGAGGCTGAAGGAAAGACAGGATGAAGACCCGGACCCGCGACCGGTATTCCCTGGCGTTTCGGCTGTACCCATACGCGTGCGTTCCGGCCCAGTCGCAACCTGCGCACCGCCATCCCGTCGTCATTGTCGGGGGCGGCCCGATCGGCATGGCGACGGCCCTTGATCTGGGGCGCAAGGGCACGCCCGTGCTGGTGCTGGACGATCACGAAGGGGTCGGGCAGGGCAGTCGCGCGATCTGTTTCGCCAAACGCACGCTGGAAATTGCGGACCGTCTGGGTGCCGGACAGCGGATGCGCGACAAGGGCGTGGTGTGGAACGTGGGCAAGGTGTTTCATGGCCCCGACCAGGTGTTCGAATTCAATCTCCAGCCCGAGGACGGGCACAAGAACCCGGCCTTCATCAACCTCCAGCAACCCTATTTCGAAAAGTTCCTCGTGGATGAAATCCGCGTGGTGCAAGGCCAGGGCGCGCCCATCGAAATACGGGGCGGCAATGCGGTGACGGGGGCCATCGTGCACGACGATCACGTCCTGCTTGACGTCGACACGCCCGACGGGCCCTACCAGATCGAGGCCGAGTGGCTGATCGCCTGTGACGGGGCGCGGTCCCCAATTCGCGACATGATGGGCCTTGGCTTCGAGGGTCGCGTGTTCGAGGACAATTTCCTGATCGCTGATGTCAGGATGACGGCCGATTTCCCGACCGAACGCTGGTTCTGGTTCGAACCGCCCTTCAGGAACGCAGGCCAGTCCGCACTGCTGCACAAACAGCCCGACGATATCTGGCGGATCGACTTCCAGTTGGGCTGGGACATCGACCGCAAGCTCGAACTTGACCCCGAACGCGTTTGTGCCCGCGTGGATGCGATGCTGGGTGAGGGTGCGGAGTATGCGTTGGAATGGACCTCGATCTATACGTTCCAGTGCCGTCGGATGGAGTCTTTCCGCCATGGCCGGGTGCTGTTCGCCGGTGACAGCGCGCATCAGGTGTCTCCGTTCGGTGCGCGGGGTGCAAATTCAGGGATGCAGGACGCCGAAAACCTTGTGTGGAAACTGGATCTTGTTCTGCGCGGCCTTGCGCCGGACGCGCTGCTTGACAGCTATTCGACCGAACGATCCTTTGCCGCGGACGAGAATATTCTCAATTCCACGCGGGCCACGGATTTTCTGACCCCAAAAAGCGCGTTGAGCAAAACCTTTCGCGATGCGGTGCTGGAACTGGCCTCTGAGCATGCGTTCGCCCGGCCCCTCGTGAACTCGGGACGGTTGTCGGTGCCGTGTGTTTACGACGGGCAGGCGCTGAATGGGCCTGATGCGTTTGACGGACCCCGGCGCACGCGCGTCGGGGCCTGTTGCGTGGATGCCAGGCTTTCGGACGGTTACTTGCTGGACCGACTGCATGGCGGGTTCACTCTACTCAGTGTTTTCTGCGATGGCCCGGACGTGAATACGGTCGATAATGTGCCGGTGCGGCATGTGGCGCTGGACGTTGCCGACGATCCGGCGGGTATGGTGCGGGATCGGTATCTCGGTGTCGCGTCGCAGGCCATTTACCTGCTGCGCCCGGACCAGCATGTCGTCGCGCGCTGGGACAGCGCCACGCCCGATGACATCATTGCAGCCATGCGCACAGCTCTTGGAAAGGAGGCCCGCTGATGTCCCTCAATCTGGAGCCAAACATCGTCGACCCGGATGGGTATTACGACGAATTGCTCAGCGCGCATGACGGGCTGACAAAAGAGCAAAGCGACGCGCTGAATGCCCGCCTGATCCTGATCCTGTCAAATCACATCGGGGCACGTGACATCCTGCGTGCCGCTCTTGCAGCGGCCAAACGCGCTTAGGACGTTTCCATGCAATGTCGGCGGAAGGCGCGTTTCAACATGTCGAGTTCTGCACGCAACAGTTCCACCTCTGCGCGCAGGTCATCCCCCAGCACTTCGCCCGCGATCAGCGTGAACTGACCCAGCATTTCGTCATCCGTCAGATCCGAAATGACGAACACCTGCACACCATCGGAAATCGCGGAAACCGGAATGGGGACGTGCAACAGCCATTCGCCACCCGCTTCCGTTTCCTTTATGGCGATGTCCGGGACGGTGGTGTCCAGGTGAGTCACCCGGATTTGCGGAACGCCTGTTCCGGTCTGTTGCACCACCCCTTCCCAAATGCCGTGGCGCATTCTGGTGGGTGTCAGTGTCAGCGTGCTCATGGCGCTTCCTCTCTCACAACGCGGCGCGCGGGCGGCGCGAGAATGTCAGATCGCGCAGGGTGATCTGGTTCATTTCCGGCCCTTCAAAGATCAGGTCGATCCATGCCTTTTCGACGCGCTTTTCGTTCAGCTTGGAATAGGCGAGGTCGAATTCAACTGTCACGTCCTGCTCGTTCAGGGGCAGTTCCCGCACGATCTGTTCCGTATTGGGCCCATGCCGGATGTTGAGCCGTCCAAAGATTTCCAGCGGGTTTTCCATTTCGACGATGGTGTTCATGCCCAAAAGATGGGTCTTGCGCAGCCCCGTCACGGCATCGGGGGGCAGGTCGATGACCAGCGACAGGAATGAACCGTCGAATTTGAACACGTCCATGCGCAAGCCATAAGGGGCGATGTCACGCTCGCGTTGGTTGCGGATCTGGCGCAATGTCAACTCGCTCAGTGCGCAATCGTGAAACACGGTCACTTCTTCGCCCAGCATGGACTTGGACTGGACGGACGATGCGCTCGCCTTGGGCAGTGACCCGCGCCACAGTTCCGGTCGCCACGCCCAGTCGGCGTTGTGTGGACGGGCAAAGCTTGTGGACCCGATGGCAGGCAAGGCCAGACGTTCGTCGCCAACGTGGATCAGCCGGTCAAGGTGTGTCCGCAGCAGGCGGGCAGAGGCGCGCAAGGCGCGCAGGTCCACAAGGCTGGTGTCTTTCGCATTGCGAGCCGCCCGCGCCCAACGGCGCATGGTGCGCTTGTGCGCAAGTTTTTCCAGAAACCTGATTGTCTTGCCTGCCATCTACCCTGCGCCGTTGCTGGCCGCCCTTGCTGTACGGGCTTGTTTATCTATGCCAAAGGTTTCTTTGAAATAAACCGGGCAATGATCAGTTCAGGGCTGGTTTTGCCGATGTCGTTGCAGATTTGTCCTGAGCGATGGTGGCTTCAGCAGCCGTTTGCCTGCGTGTGCGACGTATGGTTTGCGCCAGCAAATCGGGCGCGCCCTCGCCAAGGCTGATGGCATCGGCGGGCTCGTAGATGGCCAGTCCGATAACCTGTTCGCCAACCTGCCCGATGGCCCGCCAGAACACATCCCGCATATCCGCGCTGGGCGGTGTGCCCCGGACCTGTAACAGGGTCAGCGTGTCCGACTGACGGCGGGCAAGGATGGTTTCGTCTCTGGCTCCGGCTGCGGACTCGGTGCCGTGTGTGACGGTGGCCGCGGTGATCAGCGCCAGAGGTGCTCCGAACGTCGCCGTTCCACCCAGCGTGTCACAGCGCGCCATCAGTGCAAAACTGGCGCGCAGGCTGCGCTTGTCCACGCAATAGCCCACGGGCGGCACCAGTGTCACCGCGCCCCGCGCCAGCCTGGCAAAAGGCAGCGCGCTGCCCTGCCCCGCGCCGCCGGTGGTAGTCTCGCAACCTGCAAGGGCCAACGACATGACCCCTGCGGCGAGGGTTTTAAATCTCCATATAGTCATGGCGTTCGGCCTTGGCACCGGGATGCGTGACCGCACCCAGATATGTCGCGCCGACAAGCTGGGCATATTTCCACAGCGCACCCGAGCCATAAAGCGTCTCGCGCGGGCCTGCCCACTCTGCCTTGCGCTCCGCCAGTTCCTCGTCTGTCAGGGCGACGTTGATCGACCCTTCGATGGCGTTGATGGTGATCACGTCGCCGTCCCTGAGCAGCGCAATGGGGCCGCCATGCGCCGCCTCCGGGCCCACGTGACCCACACAGAACCCCCGCGTCGCGCCCGAGAAACGGCCATCGGTGATCAGCGCCACCTTCTTGCCCATGCCCTGCCCCGACAGGGCGGCAGTGGTGGCCAGCATTTCACGCATGCCGGGGCCGCCGGACGGGCCTTCATTGCGGATCACGAACACGTCGCCTTCGGCGTAGGTGCGGTTCTGCACCGATTCAAAGGCGTCCTGTTCACATTCGAAGATGCGCGCCGGGCCGGTGAAGATCTGGTGCTGCGGCTCGATCCCCGCGACCTTCACAATGGCACCTTCCGGGGCGACGTTGCCCTTCAGACCAACCACGCCGCCGGTCCTGGTGATCGGCGTTTCCACCGGGTAGATGACCTTGCCATCCGCTTCGAGCGTGTTCTTGTCCAGTTCCTCGCCGATGGAATAGCCGGTGGCGGTCATGCAGTCCTCGTGCAGCAGACCGGCCTTGCGCAGTTCTTTCATCACGACGGGCACGCCGCCGACCTCGTAAAGATCCTTGGCCACATAGGCCCCGCCCGGTTTCAGGTCGACGAAATAGGGCGTGTCGCGGAAAATCTCGCAGACGTCTTCGAGGAAGAAATCAATGCCCGCCTCATGCGCCATGGCGGGCAGGTGCAGGCCCGCATTGGTGGACCCGCCGGTGCAGGCCACGATGCGCGCCGCGTTTTCGAACGCCTGCCGTGTGCAGATGTCGCGGGCGCGGATGTTCTTTTCGATCAGGTTCATGACCGCGGCCCCGGACGCCTTGGCGTATTCGTCGCGGCTTTCGTAAGGGGCGGGTGCGCCGGACGAATTGGGCAGGGCAAGGCCGATGGCCTCGGACACGCAGGCCATGGTGTTGGCGGTGAACTGACCACCGCAGGCCCCGGCAGACGGGCAGGCGACGCGTTCGAGGATTTCCAGTTCCGCCTCGGTCATCGTGCCGTTCTGCTGATGTCCGACAGCTTCGAACATGTCCTGCACGGTCAGGTCGCGGTCGAGGTATTCGGCCGGAACCTGTGCACCCTTGGCAACGCGGCCCGGCAGGATCGACCCACCGTAAAGGAACACGGACGGCACGTTCAGACGGATCATCGCCATCATCATGCCGGGCAGCGACTTGTCGCACCCCGCCAGACCCACGATGGCGTCATAGCAGTGTCCGCGCATGGTCAACTCGACCGTGTCGGCAATCGCCTCGCGGCTGGCCAGCGAAGACCGCATCCCCTCGTGCCCCATGGCGATACCGTCGGTGACGGTGATGGTGGTGAATTCGCGGGGAGTGCCGAACCCATCCTTGACCCCGACCTTGACGGACTGGGCCTGACGGTTGAGGGCGATGTTGCACGGCGCGGCTTCGTTCCAGCAGGTCGCGACACCGACGAGGGGTTGATGAATTTCCTCTTCGGTCATGCCCATCGCATAGTAGTAGGACCGGTGTGGCGCGCGCGCAGGGCCTTCGGTCACATGGCGGCTGGGCAGTCTGGATTTGTCGAATTTGCCGTTTGGCATCGGGTCTCTCCCATGGGAACATTTGCCCCGGAATAGCCATTGGTCGGCATCCCTGCAAGCGCCAGACGCGGTTGCATTGCGCAGCAGGTGCCACTAGGTAAACCGAACGGTACAGGCGCGCGCGTGGTATGTGCCAAACCACTGGACGACGCCGATCGGGACAGACCAATGGATTCCAGCCTTTTCGCTTTCATCTGGAAGCATTCCAGAAGAGACCAGCTGCTGCTGCTTGCGCTGACAGTTGTGACGTTCCCGTTTCTTTATGCGACGCTGGAACTGCCCAAGCGGATTATCAACGATGCCATCGGGGCAGCGGGCCACATCCAGAACGTGTTCGGCATCGAGATGACCCAGGTTCAGCTCCTGTTGCTTCTTTGCTTTGGTTATCTTGGCGCTGTCGTGGCGCACGGCTTGCTGAAAATGCGGCTGAACACGATGAAAGGTGTGACCGCAGAACGCCTGCTGCGTCGGTTCCGCTATACCCTGATTTCGCGCATGCTGCGGTTCCCGCGCAGCTACTTTCGCTCGACCTCTCAGGGGGAACTGGTCAGCATGGTCACCTCCGAGGCTGAGCCGATGGGCGGGCTGATGGGCGACATGGTGGCCCAGCCGGTGTTCCAGGCGGGTCAGATGCTGATCATTCTGGTGTTTCTTTTCATCCAGTCCTTCTGGTTCGGGTTGGCCGGCATTGCGCTGATCCCGCTACAGGCCTGGCTGATCCCGATGTTGCAGCGGCGGATCAACCTGCTGAACAAGGAACGGATCAAGGAAATACGCGCTTTTTCATCCGAGATTGGCGAAAGCGCGGCAGGGATTTCGGACCTGCGCACGAATGGCGGCCTGCGCTATCGTCTGGCGCAGTTCACCGATCGGTTGGGCCGTTTGTTCGGTATCCGGTTCAAGATTTACCAGCAAAAGTTTTTCATGAAGTTTCTCAACAACTTCATTACCCAGCTGACCCCGTTCTTTTTCTATTCCGTTGGTGGGTATCTGACTATCCAGGGCGACATCACGATCGGTGCGCTGGTCGCCGCCCTGGCCGCCTACAAGGATCTGTCGAGCCCATGGAAGGAATTGCTGACCTACTACAACCAGACACAGGACATGGCCGTCAGGTGGGAGGTGGTGACCGAACGGTTCGCGCCCAATGGTATGATTCCCGAAAACCTTTTCGAGGGAGAGCCGGACGAAATCCCTCACCTGCACGGCGACATCGCCCTGAGCGGCGTGACCGTGCGCGCCGCCGACAACAACCCTGTTCTGGAAAATATTGATCTGGTGATCCCGAAAGGGAGCCGCGTCGCCATTCAGGCGCGCAACCAGACCGAACGCACCGCCTTTGCCGAATTACTGACCCGCGAAGTCATGCCCACGCGTGGCAAGGTCGAGATGGCGGGGCACGATCTGTCGCAGTTGCATCAGGCCGTGATTGCGGCGCGGATCGGCTACGCGCATTCGCACCCTTACCTGTTTGACGGCACGCTTGGCTCCAACCTGTTGATGCCTCTCATGACCAGCCCGCGCACCGTTGAATGGGTGCGCAACAAGCGGGACCGGGACCAGAGCGAGGCGATCCGGTCCGGCAACAGCCGCGACACGATCGACGCGGACTGGGTCGACCCGGCGCTTGCCGGGCTGAACGATGCCGACGATATCCGGCAATGGTGGTTCGAACTGGTTCAGGCCATGGGTATCGACGATTTCATGTTCCGCCGTATGCTGAAAAGCCGGATCGACCCTGACACGCATCCGGGTCTGGCCAAAGCAATCGTCGCGCTTCGACCGGCAGTCGAAAAGTGCCTGATCGAAAAGGGTCTGATCGACCAGGTTCATCGCTTTGATCCGGATACATTCAACCCTGCCGTGCCTCTTGGCGGCAACTTGCTGTTTGCATCCCCCAAATACGAAATCAGTCAGGAAGGGTTTGCATCCAACAAGGTCTTCATCAATCTGATCTTTGAACAAGGGCTGGCGGAACAGGGTATCGCCATTTCGCAAACCCTGATCGAAACGCTGCACCAGACATTCGGGCGGGACGGAACAAATCACCCCCTGTTCACCGCGCTTAATATTGATGAATCCATGTATGAACGGATGGTCGATATCGCACAGCGCCGTCGCGAACGCGGCGACATTGCGTTGACGGATGACGAATTCGCGCTGCTTTTGACAGTGCCCTTTGCCTTTACGGCCGAACAGATCGGCCCGGCATTTCCCGAAAGCTTCAAGAAAGAGATTGTGGCGATCCGAAAAGCCAGAGGCACGGCATTGCGGTCGCAGACCGAAGACTTTTTTGTTCCCATCACCGTCGAAAACTACCTGCCGCGCCTGACACTCCTTGAAAATGCGCTCTATGGGCGGATTTCGATGGTTGCGGGTCTCAAGGGCGAGTTGATCGAAGACCTTGTGGCAGACCTGATCAAGGATGAAGGCCTGCGCCGGTTGGTGGCGGAAACGGCCTTTGACATTCCGACGGGTCTGGGGGGCACAAACCTGCCCACGGTTTTCCATGAACGCGCCGCGTTTTCGCGCGCCGGAATCAAACGGCCCGACGTCCTTGTTCTGGACCGGGCCCTGGCGTCCCACAGTGCGGATGAGCGGCGCAAGACACGCAACGCCCTGCGCGACCTGCTGCCGGATGCCACGCTGATCTTTCTCGAAGAGAAATTTGAAAACCCGGACGCCTACGACCTCTTTGTCGAAATCAAGGACGGGCGCATCGACGGCGTTCAAACCAACGATGATGAAGAAGGCGATGACCTGAACCGCAAGTTGAGGGTGATCGCCCGGACCGAACTATTTGCCGGACTGAGCAACCGCAACCAGCGCCTGCTGGCCTTTGCCGCAAACTGGTATGAGGCCAAGAAAGGCCAGCGCATCTTTTCGATGAACGAAAAACCGGACGCCGCCTATCTGTGTATCTCCGGGTCTGCCGTTCTGAGCTATGACACGGAGAACGGGGAACGGCCCGTGACCACCGTCGATCCGGGACGATTGATCGGCGATCTCGCGATCATCTCGAATGAACCGCGCCAGCTGCACCTGACGGCGACAACCGAGTCGATGTTCCTGCGAATTGGTGCGCCGGAATTCCGTGCCGTTGTTGAAAATGATCCGACGGTCTTGCTCAGCCTGTTGCAGACGGTTGCAGGGCATCTGACGGGGGCCGCAGGGCTGTTGCGGCAGGCCAACATTGCCATTCCACAGGACGAGGGGCCACCGTCGCCGCCGCTGGACGAATGAGCGTCTGGTCCTTTGACTACCGTCCCCACGCCCGTTTTGTGGCGCCGGCAAGGGGTGCTGCGCAAATCTGGCGCCTGTGTTTCGGACTGGTTCTTGCGGCAGGATTTTTCCTTGTCCTGACGCAATTGTTTTTCGGCACCCTGTTTCAGGTGATCGAGCCCGGTGCCGTCGATGCGATCATCGCGGATGCCAATACCGGGCAAACGCCCGGGGGTATGCTGATTATCCTGCTTCAGCTGGGGCTGCTGGCGGCAGCGGCGGCACTGGTTGTGATCATGGTGCACAAGCGACGCCCCATGACACTGATAGGAGAGCCGGGACTGGCCTGGCGTCAGTTCGTGATCGTTGTCCTGGCCATGGTGATTTTGACGGCGGTTGTCTGGATATTGCCGCCCTATGATGTCGGCGCACCGCTTGAACGCAATATGAGCGCCGGGCGCTGGTTGCTGTTGATGCCCTTTGCGCTGATCGCCGTCTTGATCCAGTCCGGCGCCGAGGAAGTCTTTTTTCGCGGCTACATTCAGCAACAGCTGGCGGCCCGGTTCCAGTCGCCTCTGATCTGGATGATTGTCCCTGCCGCCCTGTTCGGCATCGGGCACTATCTGCCGGACAGCGCGGGCAGCAATGCGCGGACGATCGTGATCTGGGCGACCGTGTTTGGTATCCTGATGGCCGACCTGACGGCACGATCCGGCACACTCGGACCGGCGATTGCTGTGCACTTTGTCAACAACATTTCTGCGATGTTGCTGGTCAGTGTGCCTGACGACATGTCGGGCCTTGCACTTTACGTGTTGCCGTTCGGCCTGTCGGACGAGGCGCAGATGGCGGCGTGGCTTCCGGTCGACTTTGGCTTCATGCTGGTCAGCTGGCTCGTGGCGCGGCTCGCGATCAGGGCTTGATTGCAATTGGGTGATCAGCGGATTATCTGACACAGGACATCGCAGCAGGAAGACCCCATGAACTGGATCAGCAACTACGTCCGGCCCCGGATCAATTCGATCTTTTCGCGCCGCGAAACCCCGGACAACCTGTGGACCAAGTGCGACGAATGCGGCACGATGCTGTTTCACCGCGAGTTGACCGACAATCTGAACGTCTGCACCAATTGCAACCATCACATGGCCATCACACCGCGTGACCGGTTCGGCGCGCTGTTTGACGGCGGCATTTTTTCCGAAGTCAAAGTGCCCGCGCCAATCGCGGACCCGCTTCAATTCCGGGATCAAAAGAAATACCCCGACCGCATGCGGGCCGCTCAAAAGGCGACTGGCGAAACCGAGGCGATGCTTGTGGCCGCGGGCGAGATCGGTCGCACACCTATCGTCGCCGCCGCACAGGACTTTTCCTTTATGGGCGGGTCGATGGGCATGTATGTGGGCAATGCGATCATCGCAGCGGCCCAGGAGGCGGTAAAGCTGAAACGCCCGCTGATCCTGTTCTCTGCCGCCGGTGGTGCGCGCATGCAGGAAGGGATCCTGAGCCTGATGCAAATGCCGCGCAGCACCGTGGCCGTGCAGATGCTGAAAGAGGCTGGCCTGCCCTACATCGTTGTGCTGACCCATCCGACCACGGGCGGCGTCACGGCAAGCTACGCGATGCTGGGTGATGTGCACATTGCCGAACCCAACGCCCTGATCTGTTTTGCAGGCCCCCGCGTGATCGAACAGACAATCCGCGAAAAGCTGCCCGAAGGGTTCCAGCGCGCTGAATACCTGCTGGATCATGGCATGCTGGATCGCGTGACCAACCGCACCGAAATGCGCGCCGAACTGATCACGATCACCCGCATGCTGATGGGCATGCCGCCCGCCGTGATGGGCGATCTGCCTGCACCGACCACGCCGGTATCGTCGGCCGAGGCTGAAATAGACGGCGCCGCGCCCAAACCATGACGGCCCCGACATCCGACGCCATCCTTGCCCGGATGATGGCGCTCCATCCCAAGATCATCGACCTGACGCTGGACCGTGTCTGGCGTCTGCTGGACGCATTGGGCAATCCGCAAAACGACCTGCCGCCGGTGATCCATATTGCCGGAACGAACGGCAAGGGTTCGACCCAGGCGATGATCCGCGCAGGCCTTGAGGCCGCCGGGCACCGTGTCCACGCCTATACGTCGCCCCACCTGGCGCGCTTTCACGAACGCATCCGGCTGGCAGGCACGCTGATTGCCGAATCCGACCTGACGGCGCTGCTGGACGAATGCTATGGGGCCAACGATGGCGCGGACATCACTTATTTCGAGATCACCACCTGTGCGGCCATCCTCGCCTTTGCCCGCACCCCCGCCGACTACACCCTGCTTGAGGTGGGCCTTGGCGGGCGGCTGGATGCCACCAATGTGGCGGGCAAACCTGCGCTGACCATCATCACACCGGTGTCGATGGATCACGAGGCGTTTCTTGGCGATACACTTGAGGCGATTGCGGGCGAAAAGGCAGGAATCATCAAACGCGGCGTGCCTTGCATCATAGGCCCGCAGGACGAGGCGGGCCTTGAGGTGATCGAGGCGCGCGCAAACCGCCTGGGTGCGCCGATCCTGGCCTATGGCCAGCACTGGCATGCCGGCCCCGAACGGGACGGCATGATTTTTCAGGATGAAACGGGCCTGCTCGACCTGCCCCGCCCGGTGCTGCCCGGGGATCATCAGATACAAAACGCAGGCATGGCGCTGGCGGCACTGCGCCACCTCAGATGTGACGCGGCGGCCTGTCAGGCCGCCGTCACCCAGGCAACATGGCCTGCCCGGATGCAACGGCTGCGCACCGGTCCGCTGGCCGATATGGCGGCTGCATCGGGGGCGGAACTCTGGCTTGACGGGGGGCATAACCCGGCGGCGGGCATGGCACTTGCATCCGTCCTGCAAAGCCTGCCCAAACGACCCACTCACATGATATGCGGGATGCTCAACACCAAGGACGTGCGTGGGTATCTCGCGCCCATGGCCGGTGTCGCCGAGACCCTGACAGCGCTTTCGATCTCGGGTGAGGCTGCGACTTTGCCCGCAAAAGACACGGCGCAAGCGTCGCGCGATGTGGGTCTAGACGCGTCGGAAGCCTCCGACCTCAAGAGTGCCCTGTCCAGTATCCTCGCACACAGCCCCCAAGCCCGCGTGCTAATCTGCGGATCCTTGTACCTGGCCGGGGCAGTGCTGCGCGAAAACGGCTAGGTCGCCCACGCGTCGCTTTGCATTTCGCGCAGACGCGAGGCGGTGCGTTCGAATTCAAAGGTGCCCTCGCCCTCAAGATACAGCATCTCGGGCAGGGCGGCGGCAGAACAAATCAGGCGCACACGGGCCTCGTAAAGCGCGTCGATCAACGTCACGAACCGCTTGGCCTCGTTGAAGTTGCTGCGTGACAGACACGGGATGTCGTCGACCATCAGCACTTTGCACGCCCCGGCGATGGCCAGAAAATCACCCGGTCCCAACGGCTTGGCGCACAGATCATAAAAGCTCGCCCGGCCCACGCCATTGCGGAAACGCGGGATCGACACGATGCGCCCCTGCAAGGCGATATCAAGCGTATGATCATCGCCCCCGGCCAGATCATTCCAGATATCATCCATCGCGCGATGCGCTGCGCTGCCCAGCGGGGTGAAATAGGTCGGGCTGCCGGTCAGGCGGTCCTGCCGGTAATCCGTGGGCGAGGCGAGTTCCCACACCACCATCCGGTCCTTGAGCAATTCGATGAACGGCACAAAAAGCTGCCGGTTGAGGCCATCCTTGTAAAGATCATCGGGCACGCGGTTGGACGTGGTCACCACCACCACTCCGGCGGCAAACAGCGCCTCGAACAGCCTTCCCACGATCATCGCGTCTGTGATGTCGCTGATCTGCATCTCGTCAAATGCCAGAAGGCGGACAGAGGCGGCGACATCGGCGGCGACAGGTGCAATCGCATCATCCACACCGCGCTGACGCGCGATATGCATCGCGGCGTGGATTTCCTGCATGAAGGCGTGGAAATGAACGCGACGGGCAGGTGCCTCGACATGAGAGACAAAGAAATCCATCAGCATGGATTTCCCGCGCCCCACACCGCCCCACAGATACAGGCCCCTGGGCGGCTCAGGGGCCTTGCGGAACAATCCCTGCCTGACCGGTTCGGCAAGGGCCGCGCGGATGCGTTCGAATTCCGGCAGAACCGCCTCCTGGGCGTCGTCGCGTTTCAAATCACCTGCGGCCACAAGGGCCTGATATTCTGTCATCAAATCGGTCATGCCCGCCCGTGGTAGCGCGCCACCGCGCGTCTGAAAAGCCAGCACAGTTCAGAGAGTGTGATGTGGGGTAAAAAAATCCTGATTTGACGGGCCCGATGGGTGCGGTCACTCTGACCGGACGCAACCGAAAGATAGCCATGTACAGCCGCACCCGCCTTTTCACGCCCGTCCTGATCGTGGGGTGTATCATCATCGTGGTCAGCTTTGCGGTGCGCGCGTCCTTTGGCGTGTTCCAGATCCCGATTGCCGATCAGTTCGGCTGGGCGCGGGCCGAGTTCTCGGTGGCCATCGCGGTTCAGAATCTGGCCTGGGGCGTGGGGCAGCCGATCTTTGGCGCGCTTGCGGAAAAGATCGGGGACCGCAAGGCGATCATCCTTGGCGCGGTGATCTATGCCGTCGGCCTGGTTCTGTCGGCCTGGTCGGTGACACCGCTGGAACATCAGCTTTATGCATGGCTTGTCGGGTTTGGGATCGCGGGCACAGGTTTCGGCGTCATTCTGGCGGTCGTGGGCCGGGCCTCCAGTGATGAAAACCGCTCGATGAGCCTTGCCATCGCTGCCGCCGCCGGGTCCGGCGGGCAAATCTTTGGGCCGCCTGTTGCGGAATGGTTGCTAGGCATCATGACGTGGCCCGGCGTGTTCATGCTCTTTGCCGCGGCCATTCTGGCCACCCTGCTGACGCTGCCGATGATGCGCGCGCCGACCCCGGCGACAAAGGCAGAGCTGGAAGAGAGCATGGGCGAAATCCTGATCAGGGCGTTGCGCGATCCGTCCTATGCCCTGATCTTCATCGGCTTTTTCTCGTGCGGCTATCAGGTCGCGTTCATCACGGCGCATTTCCCCGCCTTCGTGACCGAGTTGTCCGGCCCGATTCCGCCGGGCGGCGCGCTCGCCGGAATGGGGATTTCGACCACATCCGCGTTGGGGGCTGTGGCGCTTTCGCTGATTGGTCTGGCCAATATCGCCGGAACTCTCCTGGCCGGATGGGCAGGCAAGCGGTATTCAAAGAAGTACCTGCTGGCGGGGATTTACGCGGGGCGCACGATTGTTGCCTCGCTGTTTATCCTGTTTCCGGTCACGCCGACCACCGTGATCATCTTTTCGGTGGCCATGGGGACCCTGTGGCTGGCCACGATCCCGCTGACCAGCGGTCTGGTCGCGCACATCTATGGGGTGCGCTATATGGGCACGCTTTATGGCATCGTGTTCTTTTCCCACCAGTTGGGGGCTTTCCTGGGTGTCTGGCTGGGGGGGCGGCTATATGATCTTTACGGGACCTACACTCAGGTCTGGTGGATCGGCGTCGCCATCGGAGCGTTCAGCGCCGTCGTCCACCTGCCGATCCGCGAACGGCCCATCGCGCGGGCGGCGCCGGCCTAGGACCCCCAGGCGCGGATGGCGTCGAGAACCTCATCGGTATGTGTGTAGGTCAACCCGTGGCCCGCGTCGGCAATGACCGCCTGTTGCACCTGCGGGTTCCAGGCGGCCAGTTTTTGCTGGCCCGACAGTTCGATCAGCGCGTCTGCCTCGGCCCAAACGCAAAGCACCGGAATTCCGGCATCTGCAATTGCGCGGTGCTGCTCTTCGGCGGTGTCGCGCAGCACACCGCGAAAGCTGGCGAGGACGGCGGGAAAATACCCGCGCCGGTCCGTTTCGGCATGCTGCAAGGTGTTGATACCCTCGACGCTGCCGGGCAGGCCTGCCTCTGCCTCAAGCCCTTGGCGCAGCGTGAACGGATAGATCAGCAGAAACAGCCAGTCACCGATCACAGGCCAGCCGCGCGCGGCCCTGATCCGGGGGTCAGAGATGTCCTGCATACCCGCAGGGGCCAGCAGGATCAGTCGCTTGATCCTGCCAGGGTAAGCGGCCGCAAAATGCGTCGCAATTGCCCCGCCCATGGAGTAGCCCAGAACGGTCACCGGTTCGTCCACCCGTTCATGGGCCAGCAGGTCTGTCAGTTGGCGCAGGAAAAACGCGGCATCCTGTGTGCCGCGCACCGTGTCGGACAGCCCGCGCCCATAGTGGTCATAGACCAGAACCCGGAACCCCATCAGCGCCAGACCCTTGGCCATGCCGCGCCAGACATAGGACGATGTGGTGAGGCCGTGAATGCAAACCGCAACGGGTCCGCGTTCGGGCCCCAGCCACGCATAATGTGTCGTTCCCTGAGACAGCAGGGCGAATTTGCCCGCGGCCTCGCGGCGCTGCTTGTCCGAAACCGGGTTGCGCATCCATTCGATGGAGAACGGCACCGCGAGGATGCCAAGCAGGATGATCGCGACCCACATCATTGCGCGCGCCACCGATCAAGGATGTAGCGGCTTGTCATCAGGTCCAGATGCGCGCCGCCGCCGTTCTTGAAAAGGGTGATGTCGTCGGGGTCACGTCGGAAAGTGTCAAGGTCATAGTAGTCGGCCAGCAGGTGGTCGCGGGGTATCGTGCCCGCCTCAAGCGGGATCCTGACCTCTCCGATGTGACCAACTGTGGTGTCGAAGCTGTCGACAAAGACACGGGATTTCAGCAGGGCCTCGTCATCTGCCTCGCGCATGTCCGGGCGGTATGCGCCGATCAGGTCCAGGTGCTGTCCGGGGCGCAACCACGCGCCCTTGATCAGCGGGTCGGTTGACATCGTGGCGGATGTGATGATGTCGGCGCTTTGGACCGCCTCGGCCAGATCGTTTGCGACGGCGAGACCGGGGCGCTCGGTGGCCATCGCCTCGGCACTGGCGCGGGTGCGGTTCCAGACGGTGAAATGGGCACCGGGAAACGCCGCCGAATAGGCGTCGTGCAAGGCGCGACCCACCGTGCCCGCCCCCACGATCAGGATGCTGCGGGCGCCGGGATGGGCAAGGCGGCGGGCCGCCAGCAGGCTGTCGCCTGCGGTTTTCCACTTGGTCACGAGGTGAAAGTCGATGATCGCCTCAAGCGTGCCGTCCGTGTCGGAATAAAGGTTCACACCGCCATTGATCATCGGCGCACCGTGCCCCGGGTTGCCCGGAAACACCGTCGCCGTCTTGACCGCCATACCCATCCCGTCGATCCATGCCGCGCGGCTCAGCAGTGTGTCGGGATCACGGTAAAGGAAGGTGTCACCAATCTCTGCCTTTGGCAGGTCATGCCCGGCGGCGAGCGCGTCCGTGAGCCCGATCCAGTCCAGCAGCGCCTCGCCTTCGGCGAAAGGGATAATGGGGATGCTCATGCGGCCTCCGCCTTGTCCAGCAACCCTTCGGACACCAGACGGTCGGCCCAGCCCTGTGGGCCTTCGAACAGATGTGTCCGCCAGCCGCGCGACGCAGCCACGGCGATGTTGTCGACCCGGTCGTCGGTAAAGATAAGGTCGGCCCCGGTGTGCCCGCTGTGCTCTTCGAGCAACTGGTAAATCCGGCTCGCCGGTTTGATCACCTGCATATGCCCCGAGATGAAATCGCGATCAAAGGCGCGCAGGAACGGGTAATGCGTGGCGGCATAGTCATAGCTCTGGATGCCGAAGTTCGTCAGGGAAAAAACCGGCACCCCCCTGGCCTGCAACGCACCCATCAGGCGCACCGAGTGGTCGATCACGGGTGCAGCCATCTCGATCCAGCGGTCGTGCCACATGCGGATTTCGTCGCGCCAGTCGGGATATGCTTCGGCGGCGGCATAGATGGTGTCGGTGAAATGGTGGCCCATATCGACCTTGTCATTCATCGCGTGCAGATCGACGGCGTCGAACATGGCGCGGCGGCGATCCTCGCCGATGACGCTGTCATAGAACCGTTCGGGCTGCCATTCGATCAGCACGTTGCCGATGTCGAAAACCACTGCCTTGATGCTCATCGCGTTGCCGCCCTCAGTTCGCGTTCCAATGCGTCCAGAAAACGCGATCTGTCGGCTTTGGTAAAGCCTTTGTCGCCGCCCTGCCGGAACGGGTCGGCGGCGCGCAGGTCGGCCATCAGGTCGCGGGTGGCCAGCACGTTGCCGATATTGGCCGCTGTCAGCGCCTCGCCGTTGTGTTTCAGCACGCGCGCGCCCGCCTCGACACATTTGGCCGCCAGCGGGATGTCGCCCGTGATCACCACGTCGCCCGGTCCTGCACGATCCGCGATCCACATGTCAGCCACGTCCGGGCCTTCGGGCACGATCACATGTTCGACCAGCGGGTTCTGTGACGGGCGCAGGCCGCCGTTGGAGACGACCTTCATCGCCACCTTGTGGCGGGTCGCGACGCGCTCGGCCTCGGCCTTGACCGGGCAGGCATCGGCGTCGATGAACAGGGTCGTCACGCCCACGACCCTTTATCGTGCGGGCTCATGCCCACGACCCTTTATCGTGCGGGCTCATGCCCACGACCCTTTATCGTGCGGGCTCATGCCCGCAACGCCTCGGCATGAAAGGCGACGTGATCCTCCATGAAGGTCGAAATGAAGAAATAGGAATGATCGTAACCGGGTTGCATCCGGAAGGTCATCTGTTGGCGGCGGGCGGTTGCGGCTTCGGCCAGGGCTTCGGGTTTGAGCAGGTCGAGGAACTGGTCGAACGTGCCGGTGTCGATCAGCATCGGGCCGTCAAAGCCCTGCGCGCGCATCAGGTGGGTTGCGTCATGCGGCGACCATGCGTCCTCGTCACTGCCCAGATAGGCCGTCAGCTGCTTGCGCCCCCAGTCGCTGGCGCAGGGGTTGGAAATCGGCGCAAAGGCCGAGACCGACCTGAACCGACCCGGCGCGGACATCGCCATGGTCAGCGCGCCATGCCCGCCCATCGAGTGGCCGGTGATCGCCTGTCGCTCTTCATCAATGGCGAAATTGCGCGCCAGCAGGACTGGCAATTCCTCCATCACGTAGTCCCACATGCGGTAATGCGCGGCCCAGGGGTCCTGCGTTGCGTTGACATAGAACCCCGCGCCCTTGCCCAGATCGTAGCCGTCATCATCCGCCACATCCTCGCCGCGCGGCGAGGTGTCGGGAAAGACAAGCGCGATGCCCTGTTCGGCGGCCCAGGCCTGCGCGCCTGCCTTGGTCATGGCGTTTTCATGTGTGCAGGTCAGCCCCGACAGGTACCACAGCAGGGGCACGGGGCCTTCCTGCGCCTCGGCAGGCATGAACAGGCCAAAGGTCATGTCGCAGGCGCAGACGGCGGAGGGGTGGGTATAGACCCCCTGGGTGCCACCGAAGCAGGCGTTTTCGGACTGGGTTTTCATGTGCGCGTTCCTTTCGTATGTGCATCGCTACCGGGCGCGGGCGCTTGCGGCAAGTTTCGGGTGCCTCCGGCGGTGGTATTTCCGGTCAGAAGAAGATCAACTGACCCATGCGATGATTGTGGTCAGGGTGACGACGCTGAGCGCGGTCGAGACCAGAATCGCCGCCGAGACCCGCTGCGGGGCGACGCCGTAGTGCTGTGCCAGGATATAGACGTTGCCCGCAACAGGCAGAGCGGCGGCGGAGATGACGACTGCGGCCACATAGGGGTCGACCGGAAAAACATAGATCAGCGCAACTGCGACGGCGGCGGGGTGCAGGATCAGCTTGCAGAAACTGAGCCAGCCCGCGACCTGCAGGCGTTCGGCCGATTTGCTGGCCAGCGAGGCACCGATGGCAAACAGGGCCCCCGGTGTCGCCGCCGCCCCGAGCAGGGTCAGAAAGTCGGCCATGGGTGCCGGGATGGGCAGGTCGAGGCCCGCCCAGGACAGGCCCGCGATCACCGACACGATCATCGGGTTCTTTACCAGCCCCAGACCGACAATGCGCAACAGGCCAAATGTGAACCGCCCTTGGCGCGAGATGGTGATGAGGATCACGATCAGCCCGGAAAACAGGATCAGATCCAGGCTGACGGCCATGACCACCGGGCCGATGGCCGCCTCGCCCAGCAGCAGGGTCAGCATGGGGATGCCCAGAAAGCCGACATTGCCGATCACCGCGCATTGCGCCTCGATCGCGGTGGTTTCCATGTTCTGCCCGCGCAGCAGCGCCACGACCGTGGCGAGCAGATAGACCGCCACCGTGCCCGCCAGATAGCCAAGCGCGAGGTTCGTGTTCCAGACGTCGGAAAGTTCGAGATTGGACGTGAAGCGGAAGATCATCGCCGACAGGGCGAAGTAGAACACGAATTTGGTGAGGTAGGCCGTTGCCTCTTGCGTAAAGAACCGGGTGCGCCCGGCCCAGTAGCCCAGACCGATCAGGGCGAAAAAGGGCAGGGTTTTGAACAGGATCGCGATCATGGATCAGCCATAGCGCGGGACGGCGGCGCTATCCACTGCCGATCAGCACCCCGGCTGCAAAAACCAGCGCCCCACCCACGACGACCTGAAGGGTCGCCCGCCAGAATGGCGTGTCCATGTATTTGTTCTGGATCCACGCGATGGCCCAGAGTTCGATGAACACCACGATGATGGCGGTGACAGTGGCGGTCCAGAAGTCGGCAATCAGGTAAGGCAGGGCGTGACCCAAGCCGCCCACCGTGGTCATGATGCCCGAGGCGAAGCCGCGTTTCGTTGGTGATCCGCGCCCCGAAAGCTGGCCGTCGTCCGAGGCGGCCTCGGTAAAGCCCATCGAGATGCCCGCGCCGACGGAAGCGGCCAGACCGACAAGGAATGTCGTCCATGTGTCCTGCGTGGCGAAGGCGACGGCAAAGATTGGCGCGAGGGTCGAGACCGACCCGTCCATCAGTCCGGCAAGCCCCGGTTGCACATAGGTCAGGATGAACTGGCGGCGGTTCTTGTCATCCTCGTGCGCGCGTGTTTCGTCATCGAGATGCGTGTCTTCGAGCTTGCCCGCCTTGCGTTCGTGCCCGGCCTCGGCCGCCGCCAGATCGCCCAGCAGTTTGCGGGTGGCGGCATCGGAGGTGCGCGCGGCGGCGGCGGTATAGAACCGCGCTGCATCCCGCTCCATCACCTCGGCCTCGGCGCGGATTCGGTCAAGGCTCAGGGTCTTCATCAACCACACAGGGCGGCGGGCGTAGTACCCCGACACGTGTTCGCGCCGGATCAGCGGAATGACCTCGCCAAAGCGGGTGCGGTGCAATTCGATCAGGCGCTGGCGGTGGGTGTCTTCTTCGGCGGCCATGCCGTCGAAAATGGCGGCGCTGGCAGGATACTCGGCGCGCAGCCGTTCGCCGTAGCCGCGGTAGATACTGGCGTCGTCCTCTTCCGAAGATATGGCCAGGGCCAGGACCTCTTGTTCGGTTAGGTCGTTGAACCGTTTGCGTTGTGTCGAAAATCGCATCTGTCTGCCATAAGTCTAGAACCGTTCCAAACTATGATGGTGTTGCTGGCACAACTTGCAACAGGGAAAAGGCGGTTTTATCTGTCAGAACTGAACAGATCGGTTTATAAAGCCTTCTGTGTTGGAGTGAAGGATGCCCATGAACGACGCCACACCCGTGGTCCGCAAGGGCCGGAAGTTCGATCAGGTTCTTGAGGGCGCGCGCAAGGTGTTCATGGCGGACGGGTTCGAAGGGGCCAGTGTCGATGACATCGCCCGCGAGGCAGAGGTGAGCAAGGCGACGCTTTACAGCTATTTCCCGGACAAGCGGTTGCTGTTCATGGAAGTGGCCAATCAGGAATGTAGCCGCCAGAGCAAGGCGGCGGTCGACAATATCGACATGAATGCGGCGCCGCGTGACGTGCTGGCGCAGGCCGGGCGGCATTTCCTGCGCTTCATCACCTCGAAATTCGGTCAGCAGGTGTTTCGCATCTGCGTGGCGGAATCGGATCGCTTTCCCGAGATCGGGCGTGCCTTTTACCAGTCCGGGCCCGCCCGGATGCGGGCCGAGATGGCCGAGTACTTTACCGAAGCAATGAGCCGCGGCGAGTTGCGCATTGATGATCTGGCCCTTGCGGCGGATCAGTTCGGAGAGCTGTGCAAGGCCGATATCTGGCCGCGCCTGATGTTTGGTGTCATTGATGGCGTCGATGCGGCGGACATCGACCGTGTTGTCGATGGGGCGGTTGAAACATTCATGGCCCGCTACGGCACCTGACACCGAAATTCACATTGGTACGGCCTCGACTCAAGGGGGCGACTCATCGTAATCTCGATGAGAACGAAAAGTGAACATTTAACCATGCCCGACCGCCGCATTCTGTCCCTGTGGTTTCCCCGGCTGGGGGCCGAACGCCTGATCCGGTGCCAACCGGTGCTGGGTGATCAGCCGCTGGCCGTCGTGCAGGAACAGCAGAACACGCAGCTTATCACATCCCTGAACGCTGTTGCGCAGGCGCAGGGTTTGCAGGTCGGTCAGCCGGTGCGCGATGCCCATGCGATGTGCCCCGGCCTGCTCACCCATCCACGCAGCGTGGTGGGCGAGGCGCGGTTTCTTGAGGCCCTGCAGCGCTGGGCCGGCAAGTTCAGCCCATGGGTCGCGCCCGAGGAAGGGGAGGCGCTGGTTGTTGATCTGACGGGCTGTGCGCATCTGTTCGGGGGTGAGGCGCAGTTGATGGCGGTGGTCGAGGATGACTGCACCGATCTGGGTCTGAGCGTGCTGATGGGGCTGGCGGACACGCGCGGCGCGGCCTGGGCGCTGGCGCGCTATGCGGGCCGCGCGGCGGGGTCGGAGCGCACGGGCGATGCCATTGATCAGGAGGCGCGGGCCACGCGGTCGCGGGCAGGCAAGCGGCGGCACTGGACACGCGGCGGGGCCGCCCCCGTGCTGCGCACCCGATCCGGCAATGCCACGCGGATTGCCGCACCCGGCCAGACCTATGGCGCGCTCAGCCCGCTGCCCATTGCCGCCTTGCGCCTTGAGCCGGAGATGACGGCGCAACTGAGCCGTCTGGGTTTGCGCCGGGTGGGCGACCTTTTGGGCCAGCCGCGTGCGGGGCTGGCCCGCCGGTTCGGGCGTGGGCTGGTGATGCGTATGGATCAGGCCATGGGCAGCGCGCCCGAACCCGTTTCGCCCGCACGTGCGCCCGACCACTTTGCCGTGCGCATGACACTGCCCGACCCCATCGGCCTTGCCGACGACGTGATGGCGGCCATTGACCGCCTGCTGCCACGTCTGTGCAAGGCTTTGGAAAGCAAGGAAAAAGGCGCGCGCCGTGTTGCGCTTCAGGCCTATCGCAGCGATCACGGGGTCGAGGTGATCGAGGTTGGCCTCGCCCGCCCCAGCTTTGATCCCGCCCGCATCCGGCCCCTGCTGGAACTGAAGATCGAAGAGATCGACGCTGGGCTCGGTATCGACATGCTGCGGCTGGTGGCGGTGCAGGTCGAACCGCTGCAAGACACCGTGGTGGTCGGACATCTGCAGGCCGGGGATGCGGTGCAGGCGCGGCTGAACAAAACCAATGCACTGGACGATCTGATCGGGCGGCTGGGCGCGCGGGTGGGGCTGGACGCGATCCGGCGATATCACCCCGCCGATAGCCATATCCCTGAAAAGTCACACCAAATCCTGGCCGCTGCATGGTCCACGCCGCATGAGGGGCCATGGCCTGCGCCCACAAACCCGCGCCCCCTGCTGCTGTGGCCGCCCGAACCGGTGCATGCCCCTGCCACTCCGCAGATGCCCCGGACGTTCCGCTGGCGTGGGCGCGACTTGACACGGGTGCGCGCGATCGGGCCGGAACGGCTGGCCCCGGAATGGTGGCTGGATGATCCCAACTGGCGCTCGGGCACGCGGGATTACTGGGTGACGGACACGGACTGCGGGCAGCGGCTGTGGCTGTTTTACGGGCACGGCGGAGCGATGTCGCCGGGCTGGTTCTGTCAGGGCAGTTTTGGGTGAGAGTGCGCGCAACAGAGATGACCGTACCGCGCGAGAGGGTACGGCGAATCGGGAGTTAAGCCCTTGTTTTATGGCAAACAGGCGATGCACGGCGCGTGCACAGGCTGTACACAGGTTGTGCACCGCCTGTGTGACCTTTGCCGTGTTAACAGGGCGTACGGTCGGGTTTGTGAAGGAAGGGTTAATGGTTGCGACCCGGTGCAGACATTGGCGTAAAACGCAGCGAGGGCCCGGAATTGAGCCCATTTTGACAGATGCTGCGCGTTGCAGGAATGGCTGCAACTGCTCCGAAGTTGCCCTGGCGTCCCGCATTCTGATGCTCAAGCTTCGTCCTCCATTCATTGCGGCTGAACAAATTTATTGACAGGTGTGCGGAATCGCCGCACCCTCACCACAATTCCAAATATGGAACTATAGATTCGTAATATGGAATATTGAATTGACCCCGACCGAGCGGACACTGCAAGTTTTGGAATACATCATGGCCGCTGGCCCTGGTCCTCTAAAGCAAGTGGATATTGCGCGAGATTGCGAGCTGCCGCCTGCCACTCTCAACCGCATCATCCGGTCGTTGTCCGATTGGGGCTATCTTTTCCGGACCAGCGAAAAATATGTCGTTCGCAACTTCCGGCTCGAACGCAACGTGCCGATGTCCGAGAACTATCTGGCCAAACTGGATGACACGATGCGGGCGTTGTCCAGACAGTTGAATGTCTCCGCAGAGGTCGTCGTTGTTGCTGGTCACGAATTGCTTTGGCATTCGAAAACTGACTACCCGGACCCAAAGGTTGTGATCCGTGCAAGCGTCGGTTTCCGCCGTTCTTTGTATGAGCTCGATGTGCTCTCGCAACTTTACCTCAGCCGCCTCGATTGGGCGCAGCTTGAGTCCAAGTTTTTCACCGATGGCTTTTTCGAAACGCCGCGCACACCCGGTCAGATCGGGCCATCCCTTTCAGCGGCCGATGTGAAATCGAAGCTTGAAGCGATGCGAGACGAGGTCTTCGCGATTGACCTTGAGGGCAATCACGTCGGCATTCGACGCTTTGCCACCGTTATCCAAGATCCAAACGGGAAATTTCTGCACCTGTTGGCGCTGGCGGAACCCGCCGCGAAAGCCTGTGCTTCGATTGAACTATACCAAGATGCGCTACTCAAGGCGCGCACAGAGCTTTCCGAGCTCGTCTACCAAGAAAGTGCTGCAGCACGTTTGCAGCCAAAGTACCACGCCATGCCGATGCGCGGAGGATAAGCACGGCAGACATTCACCCCAGGGAGGAACCTATGAAACATCTACTATCAAAAGCTCTTGTGACCAGTTTTGCGTTGGCGGCACCATTTGCACCGACAGTGGCGCAGGCGCAAGAAGTCAACGTTCTGATGTTCGGCATGCCGTTCACCAACGGTCTGCTCGAACTTACCGATGAATTCGAAGCCGAGACCGGCATCACGGTAAATATGGACGTGGTCGGACAGGACGTTTTCGAAAGCCGGATCACGCTGTCCTTCACCGGAGGCACCGGTGACATTGACGTTGTCCATACCCCTGTCATTCAGGTGCAAAAATGGATTCAGGCCGGCTGGTTGCAGCCGATGACTGATTTGGTGTCCGAGGAGACGACATCTGATATTCTGGCTGGGCCTTTGGGCGCGTACAATGTGAATGGCGATCAATGGGCACTTCCGTTTTTTGCTGGCGTTGGTTTGATGAGCTATCGGAAAGATGTTCTCGAAGAAGCCGGTCTGGCAGTGCCTGAAACCTGGGCCGAATTGCTGGAAATCGCCCCACAGGTCCAAAACGACGAACGTGCGGCGATCGCGCTGCGTGCCGTTCCTGGCCAAGGTTTCAACATGTTCATCTTTCCGATGGTCATGCGCGCCTATGGCGGGACGTTCTTTGCTGACTACGAAAACGGTGATCTGACACCTGCAATCAATTCGCCTGAAAACCTTGAGGCGCTGAAGATCTATGTTGAGTTGATCAACGAATATGGCCCTCCCGGTGCCGGAAACTTCAACTTTGCAGAGGTAAATGCAGCCGGACAAAACGGTCAGATCGTCTTTGCAGTTGAAGGGACCGGAATCATCAGTCAACTGGTTGATCCCGATAAAAGCCGGTTTGCCGATGTAACCGGTATCGCGTTGCCACCAGGTGGACCAAACGGGCGCTCGCCTGCGATTGGTGTGCACGGCATGGGCATCCCGGCCGACGCAACAAACGTTGATGCCGCGACCCAGTTTATCGAATGGGCCGTCAGTGCAGAAACCGTCGCGAAAATCGCTATGGCACAGTCGTTTCCTGATTTCACCACAGCCTCTGTTGCGGACAATCCGGAAGTGATCGCGAAATACGCCGCGATCCACCCTGATTTCCTCGCGACACGGGTTGAGGCATTGGATCTGGCAATCGGGCACTATCGTCCACTGGTTCCGGAATGGCCGACCCTCGGTCAGGCAATCGGCGAGGCCGTGAACGCGGCAATCAACGGCCTCATGACGCCCGAAGAAGCGCTTGAGCAGGCCGAAGCGGACATGCGCGATATCATGGGTCAATAGGCCAGGGACCGAAACACTCCGGCGGGCTCGTGCCCGCCGGAATTTCCCCGTTTGAGGTATGTCATGACAGGTCAAACACGACCACGCAGGGGCGCAACATACGAGTTGCAGCGCGGCTATCGACTAATGATTGTTCCGGCCCTTCTCGCCGTTGGCATTTTTGCGATTGTCCCGCTTGCGGGTATGTTCGGACTCGCCTTCAGCGACTATCATCTGATCCGCGGGACCAACTGGGACTTCGGATTTCAGAATTTTGCAAAGATGTTGTCTGACAAACGATTGATGAATTCGATCTATGTCATGGCGGCGCTGTCGTTCTTTGGCGTGGCATTGCAGGTTATCATCGGAAGTGCGGTTGCGGTGGGCTTGCAAAAGATCACTGGGCGTTGGCGGGTCGGCAGGATCCTGTTTCTGCTGCCTTATGCCGTGCCGCATGTTGCAGTCGCGCTGATTTGGCTGTCACTGTTCACTCCGACCTTGTCACCGATCAATGCGTTCTTTGACTTGTTCGGACTCACGGTTCCGGCTTTCTTGACCAGCCAGTGGGGCGCAATCTTTGCCATCGTCATGGCGGACACCTGGACCAATTTCCCGTTCGCGATGCTGATCATTATGGCAGCCCTTCAAGGCATTTCGCCCGATCTTGAAGAAGCGGCAGCCATCGATGGCGCAACTCGGATCAGGACCTTTATCTATATAACCTTGCCACTGCTTGCCCCCGCGTTGCTGATGGTCACGCTGTTCCGCTTCATCGACTCTCTGAAACACTTTCCGATGATCTTCGTGATGACCAAGGGCGGACCGGGACGATCCACGCAGGCCACGAATTTCTATGCCTACGTGCAGACCTTCCAGAATTCCAATGTGGCGTATGGTGCCGCGATCGCGCTGATGCTGTTCCTGATGGCCGCGCTGATCAGCTATTACGTGGCCAAACTGAACCAAAGGGTGACATCATGATCGACAACAGCCCAAAATTCCGCGTCAAGCGCGGCATCGGACTGACCGTGATGCTGGCGCTACTCGCCTTTGCTTCAATTCCGACGGCGTGGGTGTTGATCCTGTCATTCCGTGCCCCCATCGCGATATTCGAGCCGATCTGGGAAAGCCCTTTTGCGCTGACGTTGGAAAACTTCTTTAAAATTTCGCGCTCGAATTTCCCGAGTGCATTGCTCAATTCCTTTATCACCGCCGGCCTTTCGACCGTGTTCGCGATGATCGTTGGCGTGCCAGCGGGCTTTGCACTGGCCAAGTCACGGGTATCGGGCAAGTTCATTGCGTCATGGATACTGCTGTTGTTGCGCATGGCGCCGCCTGTGGGCTTTGTGATCCCGCTGTTCCTTCTTTACGTGAACGCCGGGCTGATCGACACCTACACCGGCCTTGTCTTTGCCTACATGACGCTGACCCTTCCGTTGGTGACGTGGTCGATGTGGAATTCGTTTGCGCAGGTGCCCGATGAGTTGATTGAGGCGGCGATTATGGATGATGCGTCGTTGACCAAAGCCTTCCTGCTGATCGCACTCCCAGCCGCGCGCCCCGGTGCTGTTGCGGCGGCGATCCTTGCGTTTCTTGTGGCATGGAACGACTTTTTCTACGCGTTGATCATCACACGCTCGGATACGGCAACGGCTCCTGTGGCGGTGATGAATTTCATTTCATATGACAGCGTGGATTGGGCGTCGATTGCGGTGGCCAGCATTGCGCTGACATTGCCGATCTTGCCGCTCATGGCGATTGCCAATCGCTATATCGTCCAATCGCTCTCTGGCGCGGTGAAAGGCTAGTCATGACCAAACGCCCCAACATCGTATTTATCATCACCGATCAGCAGCGGTTTGACACGATCGCGGCCCTTGGTGCGGATCATATGATCACACCCAATCTGGATCGCTTGGCGGCGCGGGGCGTCGCGTTCGAGAATATGTACATCACTTCGCCGTCCTGTGCGCCGTCGCGCGCGTCGCTGTTCACGGGCACTTATCCGCATACCAACGGTGTTTTTCGCAATGATGAGCCTTGGCAATACTGCTGGGTCAAGGACGTTGCAGAGGCAGGATATCACACCGTAAACGTCGGCAAGATGCACACGATGCCGATTGAGGGAGCGTTCGGATTTCACGAACGCCACGTGACGGAGAATAAGGATCGCGACCACCCGAACTTGCCGTTCTACCTGGACAATTGGGACAAGGCCTATTTCATCGAGGGCCTCGAGAAACCGTCCCGAGTCACGCAGAGGCGCAAGAACGACTATGCAGACAAGCTGGGCGCGTGGGTCTGGGAGCATGACGAGAAGCTGCACCCGGATGTCTTTACCGGGCAGATGGCGAAATGGTGGCTTAATCGCTACACAGGCGACGGGCCGTATTTCTTGCAGGTCGGCATGCCGGGGCCGCATCCGCCCTATGACCCGACGCAAGACTACCTCAATATGTATGGCGACCGTGATCTCCCCGAGGTGATCCCGCCTGATCCGGAGGCGCAACCGAAGGCGCTTCAAGGTCTTCGTCACTTCATGTTGAACGACGACGCGGATGGCGTTGTGCACTTGCCCGAACCCACGGCCGAACAATCGCGCAGGCAGCGGGCGCACTATTACGCCAACGTCACGATGATCGACAAACAGGTGGGCGATATTATTGACGCCATAGTTGCGCGCGGCGATCTCGACAACACGATCATCGTCTTCACGTCGGATCACGGTGATGCGCTTGGCGATCACGGTCATTCGCAAAAGTGGAATATGTATCAATCCACTGTGCAAGTGCCCGCCATCGTCGCCGGGCCAGGCGTCCCGGCTGGAAAACGTGTTGCGGATAATGTTGCACTGTTCGATTTTGGCCCAACCATTCTGGAATGGGCAAAAGTTCAGGTGCCTCGCTGGATGGAGGCGACCTCCCTTGCTCCGTATTTCAGCGATGGCCCTGCACCCAAACGCACGCAGGTCTTTGCGGAACATTCCAATGATGCGCTCCTGTCCGGCACACGGCTGATGACAATGTTGCTGGATGACAAAATGAAGATCGTCCATTTCGTGGACAGCGATCAAGGACAGCTTTTTGATCTGTCCACTGATCCGAAGGAGCAGATCAACCTCTGGGATGATCCAGCACACCGCGCGACGCGTGCGCGCATGGTGGATGACATCCTCAAATGGCGGTCTGAAAGCGGTTTGAAAACCCAGGGTTTCGTCGAAGCCTGCGTGCGCGGCGCACATTCAATGATGTCGCCACCACTTCATATGGCCCGAGGCCAGCACAGGGAAGGAACCCGTTAATATGGGCCGTATCGAACTTAAAGGAATCCAAAAGGACTTTGGCAAAGTGACGGTCATCCCGCCGCTTGACCTTCATATCGATGAAGGCGAATTCGTGGTTTTTGTCGGACCGTCTGGCTGCGGCAAGTCTACGTTGTTGCGACTGATCGCGGGCCTGGAAGACGTCACCGATGGCATGATCGAGATCGACAGTGTCGATGCCACGGATCAATCACCCGGCAAACGCGGGCTGGCTATGGTGTTCCAATCCTATGCGCTCTATCCGCACCTGTCGGTCGCTCAAAACATCGCCTTTCCTCTGCGCATGGCTGGCTTGCCGCGCGAGGAACAAGCGCGTCGGATTGACGGCGCAGCCAAAGTTCTGAACCTCTCCGACTACCTCGACCGCAAGCCCGGCCAGTTGTCCGGTGGCCAACGCCAGCGGGTCGCCATTGGCCGTGCCATTGTGCGCGAACCGTCCGCGTTCCTGTTTGACGAACCCTTGTCCAACCTTGATGCCGCCCTGCGTGTCGGCATGCGTTTGGAAATCATGGAGCTTCACAAAAAGCTGAAGACCACGATGATCTATGTGACCCATGATCAGGTTGAAGCTATGACAATGGCGGACAAGATCGTGGTGCTGAATGCAGGGGTCATCGAACAAGTCGGCAGCCCGCTTGAGCTATATGAAAACCCGCGAAATCGTTTTGTTGCCGAATTCATCGGCTCACCCAAGATGAACATTCTCACCGGAGTTCAGGCGGCAGAAAAGCAGGCCACGTCCATCGGTATCCGTCCCGAGCACCTCACGATTTCGACCGAGGCTGGAGACTGGAAGGGAACCGTTGGCATCTCTGAGCATTTGGGGAGTGATACGTTCTTACGCGTTGACGTCGAGGGCGTCGCCGATACGATGACGGTCCGTGCGCCGGGTATTTATAAGCTTGAAATCGGGGATACGATTTACCTGACCCCGCAGGCGGAAAACCTGCATAAGTTTGATGAGACAGGTTTGCGGATCAACTGAGACCACAAGGCAGGCGCAAAATGGACGGAGCACGAAAGGGGTGTTGTCGCCCCACACGGGGCAAAGGGCTGAGGGCCCGGCCCGCTGCCAAATCCATCGCGGGCACCCCCTTCGTCCCTCTTCCGACTGCTGACATTTCCGGCGGAACGGCCTTGTTAGGGACCGCCAAGCCATTGATTGCAATCGACGGCGAAGGCCCGCTGCGCCGCAAGAAATTCAAGCCGTTCCGCATTACGCAAACGACCATCACAAACGAAGCCTTTGCACGGTTTGTCGTCAACACAGGCCATGTGACCGAGGCGGAGCACTTCGGTTGGTCCTTCGTTTTCTATTCCGACATCCCGCACGAACTACGAGAGACGCAAGGCGTCGTCGGAACGCAATGGTGGCGCAAGGTCGATGGGGCCTCATGGCAAGCACCTCATGGCCCAGGCACCGAGCACCTCGGCCCCGATCATCCGGTCGTGCAGGTGTCATGGAACGATGCCACCGCCTATGCCCGCTGGAGCGGTGGGCGTCTGCCAAGCGAGGCAGAATGGGAACACGCCGCGCGGGGCGGCTTGGGCGATGTGCGCTACCCATGGGGCGATGATGAACCTGATGATATCAGCCACACGCCCTGCAACATCTGGCAAGGTCGCTTTCCGGAAGAGAATACCACGCTGGACAGCTTTGCGCATACCGCCCCCGCGCAGTCGTTTCAGCCCGATGGCTTCGGGCTCTACAATATGGTCGGAAATGTCTGGGAATGGACAGCGGACCCGTTCCGCGTCAAATCTCTGAAGAAAAGCGTGGCGCAAAAGTTGGACCGGATGCGCGGGTTCAAGCTGCTCAAGGGTGGGTCATACCTATGCCACCGCAGTTATTGCTTTCGCTACCGGATCGCGGCGCGAAACGGTAATTCGCCCGACAGTGGGACCCCACACCAAGGCTTTCGTATCGTGTGGAACGCAACATGAACCTGTCCGCGCGGCCCAATATACTGCTTGTGGTCTTCGACAGCCTCAGCGCGCAGGACTTGGCCAAGCACGCGGGTGACTTACCCACGATCAGCGCACTCCTCGGCAAAAGTCTAACGTTCACAAACGCCTATGCGTCCAGCCCCGAAGGCGGCCCAGCCCGTGCCAGTTTGTTCACAGGGCTGGATATGGCCGCGCACGGGGTGTGGACGGACGGCGTGGCCCTGCCAAAACGGGAAAGACCATTGCCCGAGGTGTTCAGAGAGAACGGGTATCACAGCTGGCTGGTTGGGCGCAGGCAGTTGGCGGGTGTCTCGCATTGGACGACTGAGCACGCGCGCCTCCTTGAATACGACCACTTCGACTGGGCGCATGGACCGTTGCATCGGTCGCGCCAGAACGCGTACCTGAAATGGCTGCAAAAAACCGCGCCCGAAGCCTACGCGCAGATTTTCCCGCAGCAGGCGAACCCCGATGACACTTTCATTCCAGACTGGCAACGAGACGCGATGGCGGGCTTACCTGACGATCTCGGCTTTAACACATGGGTTGGCCATCAGGTCTGCAACCGGATCGACGACACGCCATTTTTCGGAGTGGCAGGTTTTGTCGTCGGGCAAGCCATGGGGGCCTCCCACGCGCCGACCGAGGCCGTAAACCCTCGCGCTTTGGCTCAAGCCGATGCAGCCCTTGGGGCGATCCTGCAAAACCTGCCTGACAATACGGTGGTCGCTTTGACCGCTGGCCGTGGCAGCGTGACCCACCCCGCAAACCCGTTGAAAGAATCCGCGATCAAGGTTCCATTGGCCCTGCGTGTCCCCAACAGAGCAGCGGAAACTGCCGACAAAGCAGTTTCAACACTGGACGTTGCACCGACGCTTTACGCGCTCGCCCAGCTTCGCCCCCCGCGCCGCATCCAAGGCCAATGCCTGATCACGAGCGAACGTCGTGGCTGGGCGCTTTGCCGTTTGCGCCACCCGGATCAGCCACACCAGACTGCGCTTATCGCGCGGCGCTGGAAACTGGTGATGACCCATGGTGCTGCACAAACACTTCAGCTCTTTGATTTGGAGGCCGACCCAGCGGAGGCCAATGACCTCTCCGAAGACCATGACAATCAGGGCAAAGTGGAGCACATGCTCGACCAGATGATCGACTCTCGTGTGGCGCTGGAAGACCGGACCGAACCCCGCATCGCGAAGTTCTGACCATGAGCAACCGCCCCAACATCCTGTTTATTTGCACGGACCAACAACGGGGTGACTCGCTTGGCTGCACAGGTGCCTCTTGGGCGGTCACCCCCAATCTGGATCGCCTGGCAGCGAACGGCACCCTGTTTGAAAACTGTTATGTGCAAAACCCGCTGTGCAGCCCATCGCGGGCGTCGCTGTTCACGGGGAAATACCCCGCCAACCACGGGCTCTATGCCAATGGCGTTCCCCTGCCAGAAGGCCAACACATGTTCACGCGGACACTGGCGGATGCCGGATATGATTGCGGCTTGATCGGCAAACAGCACCTTTCGCCGTGCGATACATGGCGCACCGAACCGCGTCAGAATGACGGGTATCGCGTGTTCGAATGGGCGCATGGGCCCAACCATCGCGCCCTGGAAAACGACTTCCACCGCTGGCTGCGCAAGACACAGCCCGAGGTTTACCAGCAAATTTTCCCCGATACTGGCGCGAACGAGAACATTGAACTCTCAAATCGTGCACGCACCGGAACACCCATCGACCACGTCCCCAAAGAGGCGCATTATTCCCATTGGGTCGCCGAACGCGCCGTCGATTTCATCACCCTCAACCGCGCCGCATCCGAACCCTTTTTCCTGACCACCAATTTCTTTGACCCGCACCATTCCTTTGGCGCGCCGCAGGAGTTTCGCGACATGATCGACGCCGATACTATCCCTGCGCCCAACACCAGACCGGATGAATTGGACGGTAAACCAGCCATCCACAGAACGCTGTCCGAGAAAAGCTATAGCGGGACCTCTCCGGGTTTTCAGGACTACACCGCGGCGGAAATTAAAGAAATCCGCGCGCAATACTGGGCGATGATCGCGCTGATCGATTATGAGGTCGGACGCATCCTGACAGCGCTGGAACAGTCAGGGCAGCTTGAAAACACACTGGTGATATTCTCGTCCGATCATGGTGAAATGCTGGGCAATCATCAGCAGTTGCTGAAGGGACCTCAGCTTTATGACGATCTGTGTCGCGTCCCCCTGATCGCCCATTGGCCCAGCCAAATCCGAGCCGGGCAACGCATCACAAATCCGGTGCAATGGATCGACTTGAGCGCAACCATTCTGGACGCTTCTGGCTGTGGGAAGGGTTCGGGTGTGCAGGGGCAAACCCTGTTGCCGATGATGCAGGGTGAAGTCGTAGATTTCCGCCCCTGGGCGATGTGCGAGTACCGATATTCGGGCTTTCACACCGATCCACTAATTATGACGACGATGCTACGGCATGGGGATTGGAAGCTGATCATTTGGCACGGGGCACCCGCCTGCGGAAACACACGCGATGGCGAACTTTACAACCTGTCAGACGATCCCGAAGAGTTGCACAATCTGTACCACGCGTTGGAACATGCCAACCAACGCCGGATGATGAAGATGCGCATGCTTGATGCAATGACCGACGCGGAAGACAGAACGCAAGATCGTTCTCGACCTTGGTGAGTTTGATCGGCCCAGGCAGTGTTTTGTAGCGTCGCCCGACAATCCAATTCGGAATGGGCGGTCCCAATTTGGCGGTCCCACATCTCGCACGAAGTCTCTGCGTCAGCGGCGCTTATCCATTAAAAGCGACCATTGGTCGCCCAGTCGTCAAGGTCTGATAGGTCCGCATCACCCCCCTGACGCATGCAGCCGTGAACGTCCGACAGACACATCACCCCGACCTGTGATCCACAATCCTGACCGCCTTGCCTTGGGACCGTGCGACCTGGCCAACATCCGCGACATCCACCGCAACGCTGATCCCGACCGTCTGCTTGATCCTTGCCGCCAGCACCTTGCCCGCCGCAACCTTGTCACAGCCGCTATCCGCGGCCTCACACAGCACCCGCATCTGGTCCATACGGCCCGGTCTGGTCAATTCGATCTGAAAGTGCGGGGCGAGGTCGGGGGTGGCCATGATCGCCTCTTCGATCTGGGTGGGAAAGACGTTGACGCCGCGCAGGATGATCATGTCGTCGCTGCGCCCTGTCACCTTTTCCATCCTGCGCATGCTGCGCGCCGTGCCGGGCAGCAGGCGGGTCAGGTCGCGGGTGCGGTAGCGGATGATGGGGAATGCCTCTTTGGTGAGCGATGTAAAGACCAATTCACCCAGTTCGCCGTCTGTGACGGGCGCGCCTGTGTCGGGGTTGATGATCTCGGGGAAAAAGTGGTCTTCCCAGATGTGCAGCCCGTCCTTGGTTTCCACGCATTCCATCGAGACACCGGGCCCCATCACTTCGCTGAGGCCATAGATATCGACCGCGTGCATATCAAACGCGTCTTCGATCTCGCGGCGCATGGCGTTGGTCCAGGGCTCGGCACCGAAAATGCCCACCTGAAGCGTGCATTGGCGCGGGTCGAGGCCCTGGGCGTTGAATTCATCCAGAATCGACAGGGCATAGGAGGGTGTGACGGTGATGCCCTTGGGTTGGAAATCGTTGATCAGCCGCACCTGTCGCGGTGTCATGCCGCCCGAAACGGGCACCGTCGTCAGCCCGAGCGCATCGGCGCCGAGCTGAATGCCAAGCCCGCCGGTGAACAGCCCGTAGCCATAGGCGTTGTGCAGCAGGTCGCCAGCCTGCAAGCCCGCGGCGCGCAGGCTGCGGGCCACGACATTGCCCCAGTGTTTCAGATCGTTTTCGGTATAGCCGACGACGGTTGGCTGTCCGGTGGTGCCGGAGGACGCATGGAGGCGCGCGACCTGATCCCGGGGCACGGCGAACATGCCAAACGGATAATTGTCGCGCAGGTCCTGTTTGACCGTAAAGGGAAATCGGGTGAGGTCGCCCAGCGAATGCAGGTCATCAGGGTGCACACCGGCCGCATCGAATGCAGACCTGTAATGGGGCACGTTGGCATAGGCGTGGGCGAGGGTCTTGCGCATCCGTTTGAGTTGCAGCGCCTCGATTTCGTCCCGGCTGGCGGTTTCGATGGGATCGAGGCTGGCCCTGGCAGGCGTGAGGTCTTTCATGCGGGCTCCTCGTCAAAATGCTGGCCCTGTATGGTGCGCGAAAGCCCGCGAAACAGCGCGATCTTGTCGCCATGGGTGTTGGTGACCAGCACGTCATAGGTGCCGGTCCGACCCTCGCGCGCGACCTCGGTCGCGGTTGCGGTCAGGGTGTCGACAGATGTGCCGGGCGCAAGATAGGTGATCTGGTTGGACTGCGCGACGGTCCGCGTGTTGTAGGTATTGCAGGCAAAGGCAAAGGCGCTGTCGGCAAGGGAATAGATCATGCCCCCGTGGCAGATGCCGTGCCCGTTCAGCATGTCGTCGCGCACCGGCATGGACAAAGTGGCCGTCCCGGGGCCGATGGCGACGATCTGCATGCCCAGTGCCTGACTGGCGCGATCACGGACCCACATGAGGTCAGCGCAGGTGCGCGCTCGTTCCTGAGGTGTCATCCGAGCCTCTTTTTTTCCCGATTTCGGGCAGTGTTGCCCGTATTTGCGGGGGCGTTCAAGCATCGAGGCCACGCAGGTCTTGAATTTGTGCCGTACCCGCGCGACTGTTGGATCAATGACGTTGCACACACCGCCTCCTTCAAATTCGGCGCAAATGTCCGGCCCGCAGGTGGCGTTTCATCGCACCGAACTGTCGGTGATCCTGTCGCTGTACGGACGCATGGTCGCGGCCGGGGAATGGCGCGATTACGGCATATCCTGCCTGCGCGACGTGGCGGTGTTTTCGGTCTTTCGGCGCACGGCGGAAAACCCGCTCTACCGGATCGAAAAACGCCCGAGGCTGCGCGACCGTCAGGGGATGTATGCGGTGATCGGCATGGACGGTCAGATCCTGCGCCGCGGGCAGGACCTGAAAACGGTGCTGCGGGTACTGGAGCGCAAACTGATCCGCGCGGTGGACTGATCCCCGGCGCGGCCCGCGATGGTGCATGTTTCAATGCGCCCTAAAGCCGTTTGTGACGGGTGATTGGCCCGCCACCGTTTTTGGCGATGCGGATCAGGGCCGGGGCGATGTCTTCCTCGACCACTGACATGTGATAGGCGTTGGCGTGGATCATCGCGGCATCACTTGTGACCAGCGCCACGTGCCCCTTCCAGAACAGCAGATCGCCCGCCGCATATGCGCCGCCTTCCGGCAGTGCGTTGCCCAGTGCGCCTTCCTGCATGTCGCTGTCGCCGGGGCAGGCGTGGCCGGCAGTTGTCAACGCGATCTGGATCAGGCCCGAACAGTCGATGCCCGCCCGCGTGTTTCCGCCCCACAGATACGGTGTGCCGAGGAACAGGCGCGCTGTTGTGATCGCGTCGACCTTGGGCACGGGCAGGCGGGCAAGCTGGGCCTTTGGCACGTGGCCAAGTTCGGTTTCGATGAAATCATCGCTTTGCCGCCGCGCCGCGAACCGCGCCCCGAAACTGAGTGTTGCAACCTCGGGCGCCTTTATCGAGGCCTGGCGATACGCATGGGCGGCGGGGCGGCTGACAACATGTGTCGCGGTTGCCGGGCCGCCGACGCTGCGGGCCGGGACAAAGCCGATATAGCCATCCTGTTCGGCGCGGACATAGGCGTGCGTGTCGTCCTCGCCCATCACCGTGACAGCCGCCCCGGCCAGCAGTTGCCGGTCCCGCGCGCCCGAAGGTGTGCAGGTGAGGTCCACATGCGGCCAGATGATACGTCCGGGCCGGTCGACGCCCAGATAGTCCGGGTTCGGTGTTTGTCGCGGATCGCTCACAGGTCCAGCGCACGGGGCAGGGCGGCAAGCAAGGCGCGGGTGGCCTGGCCGACGCCCCCCTTGGACCGCGCGGGCGCGTCACCGGGTTGCCAGCCATAGATGTCGAAATGCATGTACCGGCCGGAGTCCACAAAGCGACGCAGGAACAGGGCGGCGGTGATTGATCCGGCAAAGCCGCCCTTGGGCGCGTTGTCGAGATCGGCGATGCCCGGTTCGATCATGGTTTCGTATGGGGTGTGAAACGGCATGCGCCAGACCGGGTCGGCCTGCGCCAGTGCACCATGTTCCAGCGCATCGGCGAGGGCGGTGTCGTCGGTGTAATAGGGCGCGAGGTCGGGGCCCACAGCCACACGGGCCGCGCCGGTCAGCGTCGCCATGGAAATGATCAGGTCCGGGGCGCCCTCGTCCGCCAGCGCCAGCGCGTCGGCGAGCACCAGGCGTCCTTCGGCGTCGGTGTTGTTGATCTCGACCGTCAGCCCCTTGCGGGATGTCAGGATATCCTGCGGGCGAAACGCGTTGCCGGACACGCTGTTTTCCACCGCCGGAATCAGCACACGCAGGCGGACAGGCATTTCGGTCGCCATGATCATATGCGCCAGACCCAGAACAGCGGCCGATCCACCCATATCCTTTTTCATCAGACCCATCGAGGCGCCGGGTTTCAGGTTGAGGCCGCCGGTGTCAAAGCACACGCCCTTGCCCACCACTGTCAGTTGCGGTCCGCTGTTGCCCCATGTGATGTCGATCAGGCGCGGCGCGCGGTCCGCCGCACGCCCCACCGCATGAATCAGCGGCAGGTTCGCGGCCAGCAGATCATCGCCGGTGATCACCGTGATCTGCGCGCCGAACCGGTTGGTCAGATCCCGCGCGGCGGCTTCGAGATCGGGCGGACCCATGTCCGAGGCGGGGGTGTTGATGAGCGTGCGCGTCAGGGCCTCGCCCTGCGCCTGCGCCTCGATCCGCGCGGTGTCGATGCCATCGGGGGCAACAAGGCGCGCGGCCATCGGTGTCTGCGCCTTGTAGCGATCAAAGCGATAGCCCGCCAACAGCCAGCCCAGCGCTTCGACCTCCAGCATGGGCACATCAAGATCGCTGTGCAGCACATAGGTGCCGGATGGCAGTCGGGCTGCCCCGCAAGCCAGGTGAAAGCGGGCGCGCTGACGGGATTTTTCTGTGCCGTAGCCCACTGCGGCCATCGCCACACCGTTTGAACCCGGAAAGGCCAGGGCCTGTCCGATGGCCCCGGTAAAACTGTGCGCCTCTGCCCATGCCCGCACCTGTGCGTTCTGCGCATCGAGCCAGGGTTTCACGGCCTCTTCGGCCAGCAGATGCACGGGGATGGCGTCAGAATCATGTGCAGCAAAGCCAAGCGTCATCGTGGGCACCTTTATTCGTTATACCCGCGACCCTACCCGCTTTGCCCGCCGCTGCAAGGGCGGCGTGGATTGCCGTCAGATCGTGACGTCCTGCAGGTCCCAGATGGCGGTCAGCGATTCTTCTCCGGTCCGCATCAGGCGGGTCACGGTGGCCGCCAGTGCGACCAGATTTCCCGTCTGTGCGCAAACCGCGACGTCTTGGGCGACGCGCGCCATCATGGTCATGCCGATCTGGTCGGCAATCGCGATCAGCGATCGGCTCGCCCTGTGCAGTTCATCGAAATCCCCGGCGCGATACAGCCGGTCACATTGCGCCATGCGCAGGGCCAGTTCCTCCATGGCACGGCAAACCATGTCTTCGGCTGCGTTGTGATCCATCTCTGAATAGAGCGATTCCAGGCGGTCGTGATCCACCTGCACCTGTTCCGACAACCTAAGCTGTGTGATGTTTGACACTTTACTCACCTCTTCTCACCCAATGTGGTGACCCCCCACGGTCTGCAACGGGGATCGCATATGAGAGTTCTCAAATCGTTATGCGCACCCGGTCTTTTCGCTCGAATTTGCAGAGAATTCCGGGTATCCACGGCGTCTAAAGAAACTGAACGGACAGGCAGACCCACGTCATGCACAGGATAAAACCACTCCCGGCCTTTCTTTTGCAGCGGTATCAGGGATGGAAGGCGACCACCTATGCCGAGAACAGTGCGTGGTATCGCCGCCTCGCCACCGAAGGGCAGCGCCCGCGCGCCATGGTCATTTCCTGTTGTGACAGCCGGGTCCATGTCACGTCGATTTTCGGCGCCGATCAGGGCGAATTCTTTATTCACCGCAACATTGCCAATCTGGTGCCCCCGTTCGAGCCGGATGGCGATCATCACGGCACGTCCGCGGCGGTGGAATATGCGGTCACCGTGTTGCAGGTCGCCCATATCGTCGTGCTGGGCCATTCGCGCTGTGGCGGTGTGCAGGGCTGTATCGACATGTGCGAGGGCCGCGCCCCGGAGCTTGAGGAAAAGAGCAGTTTCGTTGGCCGCTGGATGGATATTCTGCGCCCCAAATATGCGCAGGTCGACAGTATCGAGAACCAGGAGGACAAATCCCAGCGCCTTGAACAGCTGGCGGTTGTCACCTCGATGGAGAACCTGATGACGTTTCCCTTTGTCGAAAGTCGGGTCAACGACGGGTCGCTGTCACTGCACGGGTTGTGGACCGACATCGCCGAAGGCGGCATGAGCCAGTTCATGGGCACGACGCTCGACTTTCAACCGGTGTGAGACCGGTCAGTGCCCGCTTTTCCTGTCAGGACGTGATTGATGGACCAGATCCTTGACCTTGCGGCGACAAACCTGTTGTCGCCCATCATCCTCAGCTTTGCGCTTGGCATCGCGGCGGCACTGGCCCGATCCGATCTGAACATCCCCGAGGCGGTCGCCAAGGGCATGTCGATCTATCTGCTGTTCGCCATCGGTTTCAAAGGCGGGGCAAGTGTTGCCGATCACGGGATCGACACGACGCTGGCCCTGTCGTTGCTGGGCGGTATCGTGCTGTCTGCCGCGTTGCCGTTGATCGCGTTTGCGCTGTTGCAGGTGATGGGCAACCTCAGCCGTCTGGATGCAGCCGCCGTGGCGGCGCATTACGGCTCGATCTCGATCGTGACGTTCGTGGCGGCCACATCCGTGCTGGACAGTTCGGGCATCACTTCCGAAGGCTATATGGTCGCTGTCGCCGCAGCGATGGAGGCGCCTGCGATCCTGTCCGCCCTGTGGCTGATTTCGCGCGGTGGCGATGCGCGCCGGATGGACAACGACCTGCTGCGCGAGATCATGCTGAACGGGTCCATCGTACTGCTTGTCGGCAGTTTTTTCATCGGCTGGATCACCGGTGCGGATGGCATGGCCAAAATCGAGGCGTTCATCGTCTCGCCCTTTCAGGGGGTGCTGTGCCTGTTCCTGCTGGATATGGGGCTGGTCGCGGGGCGCGGGTTGCGCAACAGTTCGGGTGTGTTGACGCCCGGTGTGCTGGCGTTCGGTGTCGTGATGCCGCTGGTGGGGGCCACCCTTGGGCTTGCGACCGGCGTGCTGTTGGGTGTCAGCACGGGCGGCGTGGCGCTGTTCATGGTTTTGTCGGCTTCGGCGAGCTATATCGCGGTGCCAGCCGCCATGCGTGTGGCCCTGCCCGAAGCGAACCCGTCGATCTATCTGACCCTGTCCCTTGGGGTCACTTTCCCTTTTAACCTGACGCTTGGCATCCCGATCTATCTTGCCGTGGCCAGCGCACTGACAGGAGGTCAGCCCTGATGGAGACCCACAAGGCCAAACGTGTGGCCATCATCATCGAACAGGTCATGCAAAGCCGTTTGACCGACGCCATGTCCAGTGCAGGCGTCACCGGCTGGAGCGTGCTGCCGGTTCTGGGCGGGTCCGGGCGATCCGGTGCCTGGAGCCGTGAGGGCCAGGTGACGCGCGGCGCTGGCATGGTGCAGGTTGTCTGCGTCGTGCGGCCCGACCGGATTGACGACCTGCTGGATGCCGCATTTGCCGTGGTGGAACGCCACATCGGCATCGTGACCATTGGCGATTGCGAAGTGCTGCGGGCCGAGCGGTTCTAGCGTCAGGATGCTTTGATCATACGGGGGACACTCCAGCGACAAGGGCCTTGTCCTGTCGCGGGTGTCATCCACGCGCCTTGCACATGCACCACACCCCGCCGCGACCGGGCCGCGACAGGGAAATTTCCGGTCTGGTCCGGAACCGTTACCGCAGCACCATGCCATCGGGCCAGGTGAGGGTGGTTTCCAGCTCGATGATCCGGGTTTCTCCGGCGGGCAGCGGGATCTGCCATTCCAGAATGCCACGCCGATCGTCAACCGCCATCACGTCCGGCGCGGGCGTTGCGTCCCAGTCGATGACCAGATCCTCCTGTTCCGAATAGGGCACTGCGTCCTGCAAGGTGACGTTCCACGCCCGGTCGGTGATGTTTTCCACCTCGATGCGCACCGTTTCGCGTTCCTCGTTGCTGCGCGTGATGATGCCGCGATCGCCTTCGTTGCGATCCAGCACCGTGCGGGTCAGGCGCAGCCCCTCGATAGGGCCAAAGAAGATGTCGGCATCGGCATTGGGCGGCAGGGTTTGCAGATCGGTTTCCCCGATCAGTTGCCCGTCGACATACAGGACCGCCTGACCGGGCAGCAGGATTTCGTCGCTGGAGTTGTCGAACTCGACCAGGCGGAATGCCGTCTGGTTGCGCGCAGGCACGGCACGGGCCGACAGGGTGGCCGCAAAGCTGATCTCGTCAAGCGCGATGCGCACCACGTCTTCGCCGGTGCGCACGGTGACCTTGTCCGGAAGGGTATAGCTGACCCCGATGCCCGACAGGTCGGCGGCGGCAACGGATTCCTCCATCATCAGGGCCGGGGCCGCTTCCGGGGCAAGCATATCCGCCGATACGCCGGACGAGCGCATCAGAGTTTTTGGCACTTCTTCGCGTTCTTCCTCGATCCGGCGCAGCAGCGGCCAGAGCGGGCCGGGTTCCGATCCGTCAAACGGTGAAACGGTCGAAAGCGTCACATCGACCCCTACCCAATCCTCGCCCGAAGACTGCGAGACGTAAGCCCCGCGCGCGACGCGCAATGTTTCGTCGCCTTCGAGGTAGAGGGTGTAGATCGGGGCCCAGCCTGCCTCTCGTGTCGGGTATCGCAGGGTCAAAGTGGCAGGCCCGCCTTGTGCGGCATTGACCGCAAGCGTCAGCGTCGCGGGATCGGTGTTGGGCGGGGTGACCGCCGCAAGTGCTGCGGCGGCTTCCTGCACGGCAAATGCCAGGTCGTCGCGATCCCGACGCAGGGCGCGCGCCTCGGCTTCGGCGGCGCGCATGGCGGAGCGGGCGGCGGTGCCGTCACTGGCGATCAACTGGCCGATGGCGCGCAGGGTGTCCACATCCGTGGTCCCGTCTTCGGGCAGGGTGATGCCGTTCAGAAAGGTGATCTGGTCCTGCGCCGCCTGGGCCCTGGCCATCGCAATGGCGATGGCGTCATCGCGCGCCGCCAATGCTTCGGTGGCGTCATCAAGGGCGGCGCGCGCCGCCACCCATTCGGGTGTGCGCGGCGCGCGGTAAGGACCATCGCCGTCATAATCCCAGCTGCGCGCCGACAGGGTGGCGCCATTCAGCGTGATGTCGATCATCGCCGGGTCCAGATCGCTGTCCAGATCGGCGATGCGCAGATCGTGCTGCCCTGCGGGGATGTCAAAGCTGACGGTGCGCGTCACGATGGCCCCGCGCGCATAGGCGGTCACGGCCACGGGTGGCGCATTGAGCGTGATGAGATCGGCAAGGGCGGGAAGGGGAAACAGGACTGCGGCAAGGACAAGGGAACGCATGGAACAACCTTTCTCAAAGGGACGGCCCCAGTGTGCACCCGCTTGCGCAAAAGAAAAGGGGCCATTTGGCCCCGCGTTCCCCGCCGTGATGTAGGGTGGGGTTTCACCCCACCGCCACTCTCAGCCCTTTTTCAGCACCCGGTTGCCCAGCAACTCGGCAATCTGCACCGCATTCAGCGCGGCACCCTTGCGCAGGTTGTCAGAGACACACCAGAAATTCAGCCCGTTCTCGATGGTCGAATCCTGCCGGATGCGACTGATGAACGTGGCATAATCCCCGACGCATTCGACCGGAGAGACATAGCCACCGTCTTCGCGCTTGTCGATCACCATGATACCCGGCGCCTCACGCAGGATGTCGCGGGCTTCGTCCTCGTCCAAAAACTCTTCGAATTCGACATTGACCGCTTCGGAATGGCCGACAAACACGGGCACGCGCACGCAGGTGGCAGTGACCTTGATCTTGGGGTCGACGATCTTTTTCGTCTCGACCATCATCTTCCACTCTTCCTTGGTCGAGCCGTCCTCCATGAAGACGTCGATCTGCGGGATCACGTTAAAGGCGATCTGCTTCTGGAACTTCTTGGGGGGCACGTCGGTCACAGGATTGTAGATCGACTTGGTCTGATCCCACAGCTCGTCCGCCCCTTCCTTGCCCGCGCCAGACACGGATTGGTAGGTGCTGACGACGACGCGTTTGATGGTGGCGCGGTCATGCAAAGGCTTCAGCGCCACGACCATCTGCGCGGTCGAGCAGTTGGGGTTGGCGATGATGTTCTTTTTGGCATAGCCCTCGATGGCGTCCGGGTTCACTTCGGGCACGATCAGCGGCACGTCGGGGTCGTAGCGGTAAAGCGACGAGTTATCTATGACCACGCACCCGGCCTTGGCCGCCTTGGGTGCGTATGTCTTGGTCGCGTCCGATCCAACGGCGAACAGCGCCATATCCCAACCCGTGAAGTCAAACGTATCGAGGTCTTTCGTCTTGAGCGTCTTGTCACCGAACGACACGTCCGTCCCCAGCGAACGGCGGCTTGCCAGAACGGCCAGTTCGTCCACAGGGAACTGGCGCTCGGCAAGGATGTTCAGCATTTCGCGGCCCACGTTACCGGTGGCGCCCGCGATGACGACACGATACCCCATGATAGTCTCCTTTTTCGGGTAGGTGCGTGGCCTTTATACCCAAAGATTGCTGGGGGAAAGGGCCGTCTCAGCCTGTGGTGTCGCGGCTGCGTGCATAGATGACGAGACCGGCCGCCAAAGAGATGGTGAGGAAGGCAAATATCGCGATATAGGGCGCGTCCGCCGTGCCGCCCGACCAGTTGGCGTGGATACGTCCCGAGGCGAACTGCATCACGCCGACCCCGCCGATGCCAAAGAGGTTCATCAGTGTGACGCCGCGCCCCGTCAGATGGGGCGGGAAAAACCCGCGGGCATGGGCGATGATGACCGGAAAGCTTGCTCCGAAAAAGCCGATGGCGGCCATGATGGACACCGACAGCCACGGGTTGGTGTCGCTGAAGGTGATCAGGGCCGCAAGCAACACAACCGTTATCAGGTTTCCGCCGAAGACGATCCACTTGCGGGTGCCAAGGATGCGGTCGAGCGGCCCGTAGGCCAGGGTGCCCGCAATCATCGCAAGGCTCATGGCCAGGGTTGCGATCCCGATCTGGCCGATGTCGAGGGCGAACACATCTGTAAGGTATGGCCCGATCCACAGGCCGCGCACTGCCGCGATGGGGGCATAGTTCACGAACATGATCGGCAACAGCAGCCACAGTGCGGGCATACGCAGCAGATCCATCAGCGATCCACGCGCCTCTCCCTCGGGCTTGGCCGGGTCGCGCACGGTTGTCAGGATGCCCAGGGCAACGAGTGCGCAGGCCACGGCCAGCACCCACATCGCCGCCCGCCACCCGATGGTTTCCGCGGCAAAGGCCATCGGGTAGGACGAGATCAGGTTGCCGACTGTCCCGATCCCGATCATCAGCGCGGCGAGGGTGGCAAAGCGTTCGGGCGGAAAGGTGCGGGCGAAAATGTAAAAGCTCGCCATCAGCACCGGCGAACATCCCACGCCGATCAGCAGCATGGCCACATGGATATACATCGGCCCCTGCGCCAGCGCGAACAGCGCCGCCCCCCCGGCGCCGCCGATCAACAGCAGCCAGCCCGCCGTGTGGCGCGGTCCGATGGTATCGAGCGCCCAGCCCACGGGTATCTGCATGGCGGCAAAGGACAGGAACCACAGGCCCGATGCTGTCGCCAGCACATCCGCACCAACGCCCAGATCGGCCCCCAGCGGGGCCGTCAGTACGGCCAGAAACGCGCGAAAGAACTGGCTGAGCACATAGGCCAGCCCAAGCAAGAGCAATCCGATCTGCATGGGTCCTCCATCCCTGTCGCCTGCGTGACACGTGAGCGAGGGCACGCGCAAGTGTGATTGTCGCGCGGGCGGGCTGTGCTAGGGTCACTTCGGTACGGAGGGGTTTTGATGTTTTATGACGAGTTGCCACGGCGCGTGGCCTTTTCGGAATTGGCGCACCCTGCACATTACACGCCCCTGCCTGACGATTGGGTCGTGGGCACGTCGGACATCACCGGATCGACGGCGGCGATTGCGCAGGGCAAGTACAAGGTGGTCAACATGATCGGGGCGGCTGTGATCTCGGCTCAGATCAATGCGGCGGGGGGGCGGGCCTTTCCTTTCGTTTTTGGTGGTGACGGGGCGGCCTTTGCCCATCCGGCGGCCTTTGCCGACGAGGCGCGGGCGGCATTGGCGGCTGTTCAGGCCTGGGCGCGCGAGGAATTTGACATGGGCCTGCGCGTCGGGCTGTTCCCCGTGGCCGATATCCGCGCGGCAGGTCACGAGGTTGCGGTGGCGCGTTACAAGGTGTCCGATGGCGTGGACTATGCCATGTTCACGGGCGGCGGCGTGCTTTGGGCCGAGGCCCGAATGAAGGCGGGTGCCGAAACAGTGCCTGCGGCCGCGAGCGGAACGCAGCCCGATCTGACCGGTCTGAGCTGCCGGTGGAGCCATATGAAGACGCGCAACGGCACCATTTTGTCATTGCTCGTTCAACCTCGCGGTGGCGCGTCGGAAGAGGATTTTGCACGGGTGACGGGCGATGTGTTGCAAGCGGTCAGCCATCTGGACCGGGATGGACATCCCGCCCCGGCGGACGGGCCCGGCATCGGCTGGCCACCTCCGGGCGCGGTGTTGGAAGCCCATGCCAGCCGGGGCTCGATGCCGCTGGCCAGGCGCAAACGGCAAATTCTGTTCGAAACGGCGATTGCCTGGGTGCTTTTGAAGACCAGGATCAGGCTGGGGGGGTTCGATCCCGCCCATTACCGGCGCACGGTTGGGGGGAACGCCGATTTTCGCAAATTTGACGACGGGCTGAAGATGACGCTGGATTGCGATCCCGACACCGTGGCGCGGTTGACGGAGTTGTTGGAGGCCGCGCAAGCCGCCGGCACCATCAGTTACGGGATGCACACGCAGGACGAGGCAATGATGACCTGCATCGTGCCGTCCGTCATGGACGACACCCATGTGCATTTTATCGATGGCGCTGCGGGGGGCTACACTCAGGCGGCGATGGCGATCAAATCTGGCTGAGCGGTAGGGCGGGGTTTCACCCCGCCGCCCGCTTGCCTTTGGGCACCCATGTTGCGGCCAGCGCGCGCAAGGCCTTGGCGAGGGTCAACAGATCAAGCCCGGTGGCCACAAAGCGCGCGCCCCAGTCGAGGCAGTCCTGGGTGAACTCGGGGGTGGTGGCGAGAACACCGGGGGCTTTGCCTGCTGCCTCGATCTTTTGAAACGCGCCTTTGATGGTGGCCTGCACCTCGGGGTGGGTGAGCTGGCCCATGAAGCCCATATCCGCCGACAGGTCAGCGGGGCCGATGAACACGCCGTCGATGCCATCCACCGCGAGGATCTCGTCAAGGTTGGCGATACCGGCGCGGTTTTCGACCTGGATCAGCAGGCATATCTGGTCATCCGCCGTCGGTCCGTAGTCGGTGATCGCCCCGAACCGCGAACACCGCGCGCCGGAATAGCCCACGCCACGCCCGCCGGTCGGCGGATAGCGCACGTCGTGGACCAGTTGGCGCGCCTGGTCGGCGGTTTCGACCATGGGCACCAGGACAGTTTGAGCGCCCGCGTCCAGCACCTGTTTGAGAACCCATGTCTCGCCCACCGGCACGCGCACGGCGGCGTGGCTGTCGGAGGCTTGCAGTGCCATCAACTGCAGGCGGATGCGGGTGATGTCGTAGGGTGTGTGTTCGCTGTCGATCAGCAGCCAGTCGAACCCGGCGGTGCCCGCGATTTCGGTGGAAAGCGGATCGCCAAGGCTGAGCCAGCAGCCGATGACGGTTTCACCGTTTTTGAGCGCGGCCTTGAACGGGTTGTGGGGTGCGGGCATATGGGCGTCTCCTTTGATCTGGTCGCACTCTAGACCCGGTCTTGCTCCGGTGGCCACTGCAGAAATGAGGCGCTGACGCGCCACGCGATGTTTTGCATCCGCCTTTGGCGGCTGCGTTTTTGCGCTCCGCGCGGTGGTATTTTTGGTCAGAAGAAGAATCAGAGGACCTTGATCACATCCTTTTCGACGGCGAGCATGTAGCCGCGCCGGGCGATGTTCTTGACCAGCAGTTCGCTGACGATCTGGTTGCCCAGCGTGTCGCGCAGCCGTTTGATCCGCGTCGCGCCTGCCGCTTCGTCGCAGTCCGCGGCGTTGCGGCCTGAAATCACGCCTTCGATTTCGGAGCCTGACATGACGTCGTCGTCCATGCGGGCCTCTGCCAGAACGGACATGGTTTCCATCGCCGCCGCCGTCAGTTTGAAGCCGAGGTTGTTCAGGTAGACGGTATTTTCCTCGCGGCTGATCAGCAGCGAGTTGACCTGGATACCCACCCGTTCGATCTGGGCCATCCGGCGGTTGAAGCTGACCAGAAGGACGAGGAAGACAAGGGCGGCGATCATCATGGCGGTGCCGAAGACCAGCAGGACGAAGATCACCAGGCGGTAGCTGGCCAATGTGTCCGAGAAAGCCGTGCCGGATTGGGCGAGGATTTCAAGCAGCTTGATTTCAGCCGGGCTGGTGAGGTCTGAGTTTTCGATGAAGATGCGTTCGACCCGCGCATCGAAGGCCCCTGCGTCCGGCAGGGCCAGAAACAGCATCAGTGCCGCCACCGCCAGCACCAGCACGATGCCCGCAATGCCGAATGTCACCAGACGCCCGCCGGCGCGCCGCATGTCAGAAGCGGAGGTAGAATTGTCCTGCACTGGCTTTCCTTTGGTCGAGGCCTTCGGGGCCGAATACGGATTGGATTTGCAGCAGGGTCCAGCCCCTGGCCGCAAGGCGGGCCCCGAGTTGCTGTGCCGCGTTGCCGGTACTGCAATTGCCCGAAATCTCGGCAACACCATAGTGCAGGCGCAACGGGTTGTCCTGTTTGGCTTTGTAATCGGCATAGCACTGGGCTTGCGCGGCACTGGCCATCGCGAAGATCAGAGTGAGGGAAAGGATGATGTGTTTCATGGCCCCAGACTGCGCCGATTGCGCGAGATATTCAATAACATCAGCAGGCTGAGTGCGATGATATCCGATAACGCCGCGCCGTTATTGCCTGTCTGGGGGGTGTGGGCCGAGAGTGGCTGCATCACCACGCCTTGTTGGTTTGCAAAAGAAAAAGGACTGCCATCATGACCCTTCGTATTCATCGCCAATTCATCGCAGCGGTTGCCGCCATTGCCATTGCCGTCACCGGCTTTTCCGCAGCCCCGGCCCGTGCAGGCAACGACGAACTCGCCACGGCCCTTGCCGTGATCCTGGGTCTTGCGGTTGTGGGCACCGCCATCAACAAGCGCAATGATGAGAAGAAGGCGCGCCAGCAAACCTATCGCGCCCAACCCAAGCCGCGCCATGCAAAGCCGCGCAAGTCCGATATTGCGCCGCGCCCCTTGCCGCGTCGCGTGAACCGGAACCTTTTGCCCCAGCGCTGTCTGTCCAGCCTCACCACGGCGCGCGGGCGAGATATCCAGGGCTTTGGGCAGCGCTGCCTGAGCCGTTATTACGGTTTCACAAATTCCCTTCCCGAGGAATGTGCCCGCCGTGTGCAGACCCGTCGGGGGTACGGTATTGCATACGGAGCACGCTGCATGTCGCGCAACGGGTACCAGTTGGCCCGTCGCTAAGAGCGGGGCAGTGGGTCGCCCTTCCCCTTTCGGGTGACCAGACTGAAAGGGCGGTGTTCGGGCACCGCCCTTTTTTCAGTGCACGGCCTTGTGGCAGTACGTGATGTTTGCACTTTCCTTCGGAAAATGCGTTTTTCGCCTCCGGCGGTGGTATTTCCGGTCAGAAGAAGTGAGTGTGTGTTGCCTGATTTCGAATTCGAGTTGCGCATCGGGGGCCGGGTTGCCGGTGTGGATGAGGTGGGCCGTGGCCCGCTGGCCGGGCCGGTCACGGCGGCGGCGGTGGTTCTGGACCCCGGTGCCATTCCCGAAGGGCTGGATGATTCCAAGAAGCTGTCAGCGAAGAGGCGCGCGACATTGTGGGATGAAATCGTCGCATCGGCGGACGTGTCGGTGGCCCATGCTTCGGTGCGCGAGATCGAGGAGTTGAATATCCTGCGCGCGGCACATCTTGCGATGGTACGTGCGGTTGGTGGTTTGCGTGTGCGTCCCGGTCACGTGCTGGTGGACGGGACAATGCTGCCCCGTGATCTGGCCATTCCCGCGACCCCGATCGTGCGTGGCGATGCGCGTTCCCTGTCCATCGCGGCGGCTTCAATTGTGGCCAAAATATGTCGCGACCGGATCATGGTGGATTTGGCGCAACAGCATCCGGGCTATGGCTGGGAAACGAACATGGGATACCCGTCCAAAAGTCACAGGTTGGCGCTGCAAAATCTCGGGGTGAGCCCACACCATAGACGTACCTTCAGGCCCGTCCACAATATGTTGTGACAAGTATATTTCTTAAGTCGCTGATTCAAAAAAGAATTTGACCGCGAATCGTCAATGACTCATCCTGCTCTCAACCAACGAGTGCAAATGCACCGGGGACAGAGGCAGATAGATGACGAAACATGTAAAGGGCGCCGAGGCGCTTCCCTTGAACCAGATACTTGCGGGTGACTGCATAGATGTGATGAACAGTTTGCCCGAGGGCTCTGTTGATCTGATTTTTGCCGACCCGCCCTATAATCTGCAATTGAAGGGGGATTTGCATCGCCCGGACAATTCCAAGGTCGATGCGGTTGACGATCACTGGGACCAGTTCAGTTCGTTCCGGGCCTATGATGACTTCACCACCGCCTGGCTGAAGGCGGCCCGGCGTCTGCTGAAACCCGATGGCGCGATCTGGGTCATTGGCAGCTATCACAACATTTTCCGGGTCGGCGCGTCCTTGCAGGACGAAGGGTTCTGGATTCTGAATGATGTGGTGTGGCGCAAGTCGAACCCGATGCCGAATTTCCGAGGCAAGCGGTTCACCAATGCCCATGAGACGATGATCTGGGCGGGCAAGTCCGAGGACAGCAAGTACACGTTCAACTACGAAGCGCTGAAAGCCCTGAACGAGGGTATCCAGATGCGCAGTGACTGGGTGCTGCCGATTTGCACGGGGCACGAACGTCTGAAGGATGAATCCGGTGACAAGGCGCACCCCACGCAGAAACCCGAAAGCCTGCTGCACCGTGTGCTGGTCGGGTCGACCAACCCGGGCGATGTCATCCTCGACCCGTTCTTTGGCACCGGCACGACGGGGGCTGTGGCCAAGATGCTGGGCCGCGAGTTCATCGGGATCGAGCGCGAGGCGGCCTATCGCACGGTGGCCGCAAAACGCATTGCGAAGGTGCGCAAGTTTGACCGCGAGGCGCTGACGGTTTCTGCGTCCAAACGTGCCGAACCGCGCGTGCCCTTTGGCCAGCTGGTCGAGCGCGGCATGCTGCGCCCGGGTGAGGAATTGTATTCCATGAACAAGCGCCACAAGGCCAAGGTGCGCGCTGACGGCACCTTGATCGGTGACGATATCAAAGGGTCGATCCATCAGGTCGGCGCCCATCTGGAAGGCGCGCCCAGTTGCAATGGCTGGACCTACTGGTGCTTCAAGCGCGAGGGCAAGGTTGTGCCCATCGACGTGCTGCGCCAGCAGATCAGGGCAGAGATGCACGACTAGGGATTTACGAGACACCGCCAGGTGCCTGCGGCCTTTTCGGGCTGTCATCGGCACTTAACCTCTGCCCCGCCTCTTTTGGCGGGGCCTTTTTTTGTCAGGGCGCTTGTCGGAATATCTGGGAAATGAAGAACCACGCGGCGCGTTGGAATCCCTGATGTGGGACAGGGTCGAGGGATTCTTTTCTTTTCGAAAGTGCCATAATGCGCGTTACTTTGAAGCGAGCGTGGTCGAGAGGTGCCGGCAAGATGGTTGAAATCAGCAATTCGGTCCGCGTGGATGCACGCGGGTCAGACCGGCAATCGCAGCCCCAGCATCGCCATGCGCAGGAAGCGCTGGAGCGCAACAAGCGCGAGGGCATGGATCTGGCGGTCAGGGCGCGGATTGTGGCGCTGTCGGTCACGGCGCTGTTGCTGGTGTACCTCAATCCCACCTGGGACGTCCTTTGGTATCAGTTCCTGCTGCTTTGCCTTGTCCTTGTTGGCCTTGCACAACGCCGCGTGGGCCGGGTCGGACAGTCACGCGCCGAACTGGCCCTGCTGTTTGTCGATCTGCTTTTGATGACGCTGGCCCTGCTGTTCCCCAATCCACTGGCGGACGAACGCGTGCCGACGGCACTGATCTACCAGTTCGAGGTGTTCCAGTATTTCTACGTCCTGCTTGCGGCGGGCGTGCTGAGCTATTCCTGGCGCACCATCGTGGCGATCGGAAACTGGACAACGGGTTTGTGGATGATCGGGGCTGCCAGTGTCTGGTGGTTCGGCTGGCAGGATCCGCGGGTGTCCGAAGGGGCGGCCTTGATGTTTCCCGACAGTCCCGATCTGGGCGTCCAGATGGACCCGAACCTGGTCCATTGGGACCTGCGCATTCAGGAAGCGGTTGTGTTCCTGCTGGTGGCCGGAATTCTGGCCGTCACGGTGCGGCGCTATCAAAACCTGGTGCTGGACAGTGCCGAGATGGCCCGCGCACGAGAGAACCTGTCGCGTTACTTTTCACCGACCATGGTGGACGAGTTATCAAGGAAGGATGAACCGCTGGGACAGGTGCGGACCCATGATGCGGCCATCCTGTTTGTCGATATCGTCGGATTCACGGCCTATGCGGATGGCCGCAGCCCGCAAGAGGTGATCGACACCCTGCGCGCCTTTCATCGCGAAATGGAAGGCGAGGTGTTCAGACACGGTGGCACGCTCGACAAGTACCTTGGTGACGGGTTGATGGCGAGCTTTGGCACGCCGCTTCCCGGTGACGACGACGCTGTGCGAGCGCTGCGTTGTGCGCTGGCCATGGTGGCGCGGATGCGTGTTTTGAACACCGCAAGGCGCGCGGATGGACGGCCTGAAATCGACGCCCGCTTTGGTCTGCATTACGGGCAGGTGGTGCTTGGCGATATCGGGGCCAACCGCCTCGAATTTGCCGTTCTGGGGGACACGGTCAACCTGGCCAGCCGTCTTGAGGCGCTGACCCGTCCGCTGGATGTGCAGGTTGTCGCCAGCGATGCCATTGTGTGCGCCGCCGGCGGGGCGCCGGAATTACAGCGCGGCCCGGACCAGAACGTGCGCGGGGTGGCGCATCCGGTTCCCATCTGGGTTCAGCCGCGCGGGATCTGAGGCCCCGAACGCACGGCCTTTGGAGGCCCGGCGCGCGATTCTGCTTGTGTAGCGTGCACAAAATACGATCTGGGATTGGGATTGATCAATCGCATCGTTTCAGGGTTGTTGGCGTGTCCTGTGACCCCTGATGCGGCCCAATAGGCGGATAATGGCCGTAAAAGGTGCGACTTTGGCTTCACGCGCCGCTCATTCGTTACAAAACATGGACGCGGCAAGATGACTTGAACCATAATATGAGTCAGGTCTTTCGCAATCACGGATCCTCATAGCCGGGAATGATCAGTTCCCCCAAGAGAAGAGTGAATACATATTATGTCACACAGATTTTTCGCAGCCGCCGTTGCAACGGCACTCGTACTTCCGACACTTGCCATGGCCGGAACCCTCCCGGCACCCACCACTACCTTTGCCGAGCGGAGCGACACGACTTTGTTCGCCGGTTTTGCCCTGACCATCGGGTCCGGCGGTACTGGTGTCGAAGGGATCCTGGGCGCCGCGCATGGCAAAATCGACATGGATGGCGACGTGACCGGGGTCAAGGCCACCGCGCATTTCGACATTCTGGACGGTTTCGCCCTGGACAAGATCAAGCTGACTGGCCTTTGGGGCAACGATTCCGTTCAGGCCGAAGTCGGTGGCGGATACAGCTTCAGGAACGCGTCGCCGTTTGCAATCATCGGGGCCAACGGCGCGTACTATGCCGCCGGGTCGGACATCTATTTCGATGGCACGTTCCGGGGCTACCTTGGCGTTCACTCCATCGGAGAGATCTCGCGCGAGCCAACCGCGCCCACGGGTACCGTTATGACACCTGTAAATCCGTGACTCAGTCACCTGTTGTCGAGTAGGCTTCGGGTCACCTGATCATGATCAACACCGCGTCGCACAGACAGACGCAAAAGGGCATTTGATGCTTTCGATCTCTCGCAGGCGCGTGTTGCTGAATGCGCTTGCCACCAGCCTGTCCGCTCCGGCCTTTGCGCAGCAGCTTGTCGCGCCGCCTGTCGGCATAGACGCACAAACCCTCGCTGCATATCTGGATGTCCTGTTGCCCGCCGATGATCTGTCACCGGCGGCAAGTGCGCTGGGGATCGAGGCCGATGTCATCGACTTTGCGGGTCAGGTGCCGCAATTCGGGCAATTGCTGGCCCTTGGGACCGCGTGGCTGAACACCACCGGGCAGGGGCCGTTTCACAGCTTGTCCACTGGTGATCAGGGCCGCGTTGTCGCGTGGATGCAGGCGGCAGATCGCAGTTTCATTCCAGGGCGTTTTTTTCTGTTGGTGCGTCTGACGGGGATGGAGTTTTACTATTCCCATCCGGATGCAAACGCGGGTTTTGACCTGAACCCGGCACCACAACCCGCCGGATACCCGCCGCCATGGCAGTAGAGTCACCCTATGACGCGGTGATTGTCGGGTCCGGCGCGGGGGGTGCGGCGGCGGCGTGGCGCTTGTGTACCCATGGGCTGAATGTGCTGATCCTCGAGGCCGGTCCACGCTTTGACCCCGCAACGGATTACCCGCTGACAAACCCCGATTGGGAACGCCGCCCGTTTCCCGCCAAACCGGGATCGACGGGCGCGGTGTCATACGGCGATCTGGGCGTGCTGGAGGAGGCCGATGCCAATCTGGCCTCGTGGAATACGGCGCGGGGCAAACATGTGAACAGCGCTGTGCGCGTTCCCAGTGCTGCGGGCTACAGCCACGTGCAGGGCGTCGGGGGCAGCACGCTGCACTATGTGGGCGAGGCGCACCGGCTGCACCCGAATGCCATGCGTTTGCGCACCGAACATGGCGCCGGAGCGGACTGGCCCCTGTCGTTTTCGGACCTCGAACCGTTCTATGTCGCCTGCGAAACCGAGATCGGAGTCGCCGGGGCGCCCGCCGCCGGTCCACGCTGGCCTGCGGTCGACCACCTGCAACCGGCCCATCCGCTCAGTACGTCGGCGCGGGTCCTGCGGGATGCGGGCGCGCGTTTGGGCATGGTGTGGGAAACCAACACGCGGGCGGCGCTGTCGGTGTCCAAGGATGATCGCCCCATCTGCAATTACTGCGGAAACTGTGCGCGCGGCTGCCCGTTGGGGGACAAGGGGTCGGTGGATGTGACCTTTCTGCGCAAGGCCGAAGCCACGGGGCGTCTGACCATCCATTCGGGCGCCCAGGTCACGCGCGTGATCATGGGCCCGGATGGTCGGGTGCGTGCGGTCAGCGGTGTCCGTGACGGTGCCGGTTTCGAGCAGGAAACGCCGATCCTGATCCTGGCAGGCGGCGCGGTGCAGACCCCGCGCCTGTTGCTGGCCAGTGACACGAAAGGCGGTGGGCTGGCCAACAGCTCGGGGCAGGTCGGGCGGAATTTCATGGAAACGCTGACCTGGACAAGCGCGGGGCTGTTGCCCGGCCTGTCCAGCTCTCACAAGGGTCTGCCCGCGGATGCGGTGTCGTGGACCTTCAATGCGCCTGGTGCTGTGGACGGCGTGGTCGGAGGATGCCGCTTCACCGCTTCGACGCTCGAAACGGGCCTGATGGGTCCCGTGGCCTATGCCAGTCGGGTGATGGATGGCTATGGCGCCGCCTTCAAGGCGCAGTTGCGCCGTGCAATGGGGTCGGCCATCGCAGTGTCCGCCACCGGCGAGACGATCCCGGACGAACGCAGCTTTGTTGCACTCGATCCCGACCGGGTGGACGCAGCCGGCGTGCCGTTTGCACAGATCAATTCGGTGCTGACCGACAACTCCCTTGCCTTGCTGCGCTTTATGGCAGGGCAATGCCGCGCGCTTCTTGCCGAAGCGGGTGTGCCGGAACCTGGCGAGGAAACCGGGGTCTGGGACAGCTTCAACGCGACCCATGTCTTTGGCACCTGCCGGATGGGAACCGAGCCCGCGCAGGCGGTCGTGGATGCCCATGGCCGCGCCCATGACATCGACAACCTGTTCGTCGCGGATGCCAGCGTGTTCCCCAGCAGCGGCGGCGGCGAGGCGCCGTCCCTGACCATTCAGGCGCTGGCGCTGCGCATGGCGGACCGGCTGGTGCAGTGACCGGCCCTGTTGCCTGGCGGTGATTTGATCCTGATCAGGGCGCCTTGCCCCGCACGGGTTTACAATTGCACCATCAGTCAATCAGGGAGACAGCTCATGACAGGATGGTTTGTGACAGGTGTTGCGGTTTGCGCCATGGCGGGTGCGGCAGCGGCCCAGGATTGGGAAAACGGAGAAGATCTGTTCAGATCAAACTGCGCAGTGTGTCACGGGCTGCAAGCGCGCGGTGACGGACCAATGGCACCGGTCCTGCTGGTGCAACCATCGGACCTGACCCAGCTGATTGCACGCAATGGCGGGGTCTATCCGGTGGCGCGGATCGTGATGCGGATCGACGGGCGCGATCCGCTGGTCAGCCACGGATCGTCGATGCCGGTCTACGGGACGTTCTTTGACGTGGATTCGGTTCCGCTCAAGGCCGAAACAGGTCAGCCGATCATGACCAGTTCTCCGGTTGTCGATCTGGTGACCTACCTGGAACGCCTTCAGGAATAGGCGCTATCGCGGCTGCGGATTGGCGGCCTTGTCATAGGCTGACCAGTCCGTGATTTCCGGGTAATACATGCCCCGCCATTTGCGCACGCGCGGGTTCATCACGCGCCGCCAGATGCCCGGCATCATCGCCGCGATGGTCATCACCGGATAGCCATAGGGCAGTTGTGGGGCGTCCGCTTCGGTATAGTTCTGCAGCACCGGAAAGCGGCGGTCGGGCTTGAAGTGGTGATCGGAATGCCGTTGCAGGTTGATCAGCAGCCAGTTCGATGCCTTGTTCGCCGCGTTCCAGGAATGGCGCGGCTGGACGTGTTCGTATTTGCCGTCGCCCAGATGTTTGCGGGTCAGGCCGTAATGCTCGATATAGTTGACCAGCTCCAGCTGCCAGATGGCGACACCGGCCTGCACTGCAAACAGACCGACCCCGGCCCAGCCCCCAAGCACAAAGGCCAGCACCACGCAGATCAGTTGCAGACCGGCGTACTTCCAGAACGGGTTGGACAGGTCGCGCGCGGGCAGGTTCTTGCGGGCCAGCATCGCCTTTTCCGCACCCAAAGCAGAGAGAAAGCACTGTTTCAGCACACGCGGGTAGAACCGGTAAAAGCTTTCGCCCATGCGCGCCGTCACCGGATCACGCGGCGTGGCGACATAGCGGTGATGCACCAGCAGGTGTTCCGAGCGGAAGTGCGAATAAAGCACCATGGCCAGCAACGCATCGGCCATCCAGCGTTCGGCCTTGTTCTTCTGGTGCATCAACTCGTGGCTGTAGTTGATGCCGACCGTGCCGGTGATCACACCGACGCCAAAGAACACGCCGATCTTTTCCCATGTCGCCAGATGGGTGGCCGGTGCGACATAGGCGATCAGGCCAAACAGCATCAGGAATTGCACCGGGGCCCACAGGTTGGTGATCGCACGATACCAGACCAGATCACTGTCAGAGGTTTCCAGATCGGCGTTGTCGGTGTTCAGCCCGACCGCGATGTCCAGCAGCGAAAACAGGTACCATGTCACGACGGGCAACAGGATCACCGTCCAGCCGCCATAGGTGGCAGTGATGATCGCCAGCGGCACCAGCAGGAACGACATGGCAAAGGGCAGGGCATTTTCGAATCTGGCGACGGTTTGCGGGGGCAGTGTCATTTCGGGTCCTCATTGCGCGCACCCGGATCATAGAACCGGTGCGCGGGTCGTGCCAAGCATGACGCGGCGCCGCGCCCTATTTGCGCGCCAGATCGTAGGCTTTGCGCATCACCGTCGGCAGGTCGGACGGACGAAACCGCTCGTGCGGCAGGAATGTACCGGGCGCACCTTGCGCCACGCGCGCCGTCATCACGTCCAGCATCAGGTGGAAATGGGTAAAGGTGTGGCGCACTTCTCCGTCCACTTTGACCCAAGGGGCCTGCATGGGCGGTGCGACAGGACGCGGCAGGCTGGCATCGACCCAGTCCGACCCCGGCCAGCCCAGCATCCCGCCCAGCAAACCCTTTTCAGCCCGTGTTTCCAGCAGCCACGCCCCATCGTCCCGCTGCGCGAGGTAGACTGTCCCGTGGCGCACCGGCTTGGGCTTTTTCGGGGATTTCACGGGCAACCCGGCCGCAGTGCCCGACGCACGGGCGGCACACGGGTCGCGCCAGGGGCAGATGCCGCAGGCGGGCGATCTGGGCGAGCAGATCGTAGCGCCCAAATCCATGACGGCCTGTGCATAGTCGCCGGGGCGCGTCGCGGGCGTCAGGTGTTCGGCATGTGCGGTCAGGATCGGTTTTGCAGCGGGCAGGGGTGTGTGCTCGTCATACATCCGCGCCATGACCCGTTCGACATTTCCATCGACAACCACATGGCGCAGATCAAACGCAATCGCGGATATCGCCGCCGCCGTGTACGGCCCGATCCCCGGCAGTTTCAGCAAGGCGGCGTGATCGGCGGGAAACCGGCCACCGTGATCGGCGACGATGGCACGGGCGCATTTCAGCAGGTTGCGTGCGCGGGCATAGTACCCAAGGCCCGCCCATTCGCCCATCACGGCACCATCTTCGGCTGCGGCCAGATCGGTCACCGTGGGCCAGCGCGCCACAAAGCGTTGAAAATACGCGGTCACGGCGGCAACGGTTGTCTGTTGCAGCATGATTTCCGACAGCCAGACCGCATATGGATCAGGCCGCTGTCCTGCCTTTTTGTCGGACGGCGACACACGCCACGGCATCGTGCGGGCATGGCTGTCGTACCAGTCCAGCAGATCCCGGCCGGGGTCACGCAAGATTTATGCGCCTCTTTTCCGTCACGGCTGGTTGCCCACGCTGTCATCCTCTATGCTCACGTCCAAGTGATGAGGAACATAGCCATGGCCCCACGCCGCGCCAGTACAAAAGGGTTCAAACGGACAGCATCCCTGCTGACGGGACGCATTCGTGCGGCCAGCCAAAGCCGGGGGTTCGCGCAAAGCCGCCTGTTGACCGACTGGGCCGAAGTGGCGGGCGCGGATATCGCCGCCGTGTCGCGGCCTGTCGAGGTCAGCTATGGGCGCGGCGGGATGGGGGCGACCCTGACATTGCTGACGACAGGCGCGCAGGCCCCGATGCTTGAGATGCAGAAGGATCAGCTGCGCGTGCGGGTGAATGCGGTCTATGGCTACAACGCCATCGCGCGCATCCGCATCACGCAGACGGCGGCCACCGGCTTTGCCGAAGGGCGCGTCGCCTTTGATCACAAACCCAAGGACACGACCCCGACACCGCCCGCCGCCGACATGCATGAAGCGGCCAGCGCCGTCGTCGCTCCGGTTGCGGACGATGGCCTGCGCGCAGCGCTTGAGAGGCTCGGTGCAAACATTCTGACAAAAGAAAAACAAGGAACCCGCACATGAATCGTATCATCCCCGTGCTTGCCGTGGCCATCGGTGTGGCCGGATACTTCTGGTATGCATCGACCACAGGCGGCGGACAGACCCCCCAGCAACAGGCACAGGCCGAACGCCTGCTGGGTGCGGCCAGCGCGCAATCCGCCAGTGACGGGATCGACATATCCACTGTGGTTGATATGCAGCTTGGCAACCCGGATGCGGACGTGACTGTCATCGAATATGCAAGTTACACCTGCCCGTATTGCGCCCGCTTTCACGTCGAGAGCTATGACCAGCTCAAGGCCGACTACATCGACACGGGCAAGATCAACTTTGTGTACCGCGAAGTCTATTTTGACCGGTTCGGTCTGTGGGCTTCGGCGATTGCCCGTTGCGCAGGGACGCCCGAGGCGTTCTTCGGCATCTCCGACATGCTGTATTCCACGCAAAGCGAATGGGCGCGCGCAGGGGGCGGTGATCCGGCGGCCATTGCGGATGCGTTGCGCAAGATCGGGCGCCTCGCGGGTCTTGAGGGCGATGCGATCGAAGCCTGCATGTCGGATCCCGACTCTCTTCGCACGCTGGTGGCATGGTATCAGGAGAACGCCGCAGCCGATGGCATCACTTCGACGCCCAGCTTTGTGATCGACGGGCGCACTTACAGCAACATGGCCTATCCCGAAATGGCGCGCCTGATCGACGAAGCGGCTGGCAACTGATGTCAGGGGCGGCGGGGCCCCTTGCGGGGCTACGGGTGATCGAACTGGCGCGGGTTCTCGCCGGCCCATGGGCGGGTCAGACCTTGGCCGATCTGGGCGCCGAGGTGATCAAGGTCGAGGCCCCGCGCGGCGATGACACGCGCCAGTGGGGCCCGCCCTTTGTCACGCGGGGCGACGATGTATCGGCCGCCTATTTCCATTCCACCAATCGTGGCAAGGCGTCGGTCACCATCGACTTTCGCGATGCGGCGGACAAGGCGCGGCTTCTGGAGATGCTGGCCGACGCGGACATCGTGATCGAGAACTTCAAGGTTGGCGGGCTTGCGAAATACGGGCTCGACTACGCGAGCCTCAAGGGCCGGTTTCCTCGGCTGATTTATTGTTCGATCACCGGATTTGGCCAGACGGGTCCCTATGCGCCGCGCGCGGGCTATGATTTCATCGTGCAGGGCATGTCGGGGCTGATGTCGGTGACGGGCGATCCCGAAGGACAGCCGCAGAAATCCGGGGTTGCCATCACCGACCTGTTCACCGGTGTCTATGCGACGACCGCAATTCTGGCGGCGGTGCATGACCGCAGCCAAACCGGCAAGGGACGGCAGATTGACATGTCATTGCTGGATGTGGCGGTGGCAATGACGTCAAACCAGGGCATGAACTATCTGACCAGCGGCATCGTTCCGGGCCGTATGGGCAATGCGCATGTCAACCTCACGCCCTATCAGGTGTTTGATTGCGCAGATGGCCATATCATCATCGCGACGGGCAATGACGGGCAGTACCAGCGTTTGTGTGCGTTGCTTGGGCTGGACGAGATGGCACAGGCGCCGGAGTTTCTGCGCAATTCCGACCGGATTGCCAATCGCGCCGAAATGACCCGTCGGTTGACGCAGGCAACGCTGTTGCGCAGCCGTGCCGATCTGCTGGCGGCCTGCGAGGCCCATGGGGTGCCTGCGGGGCCGATCAACGATATGGCCGAGGTGATGGCCGACCCGCAGGTGCGCGCGCGGGGCTTGCAGATCGAAACGGACGGTGTGCCGGGCATCCGCACCCCGATACGGTTTTCGGATACGGAGCTGGCCTTTGACCGGCCTGCGCCGAAACTGGGCGAGGACAATCCCTGACCGATCTGTCGCATTGCGGCGCTTGCGCGCCACGCGATGTTTTGCCGCCGCCTCCGGCAGCGGCGTTTTTGCCTCCGGCGGGGATTCTTTAAATCAGAGAAGGTCAGGGTTTGGGCAGGGAGGCGAGTGCCGTGTCCAGGTCTGTTGTGTCGTCGAACCGCAGGCGTACTGGAAGGGTGATGACTTTGGGGCGGAAGGCCGCCGGAAGGCGCACGGCGTCTTTTTCCGTGGTGACGAGTTGTGCGCCTCTGAGTTTCGCTTCGCCTTCGAGCCGGGTGAGGAACGCCGGTGACAGGGGTTGATGATCCGCAAGCGCTTCGCCCCGGATCAGGGTCGCGCCAAGCCCGCGCAGGGTGTCGAAGAACTTTTGCGGTCGTCCGATCCCGGCAAAGGCGATGACAGGTGCGTCTTTCCAGTCCATGCCCGTTTGCAGGGGCTCAAGATGCGCGCGGATGTGGGGCAGGTCATCGGGCAACGCGGTCGCGTCGAAGCGGGCTTGCGCGTCTTCGGAGCCGATGGAAAGCAGCAGGTCCGCGCGTTCCAGTCCAACTCTGGCGGGTTCGCGCAGGGGCCCTGCGGGCAGGCACAGCCCGTTGCCAAAGCCGCTATGCGCATCCACCACGACGATCGAGAGGGCGTGCGCGAGGGCTGGATTCTGGAACCCGTCGTCCAGCACGATCACGCTCGCCCCTGCTGCCCTGGCGGCCTTTGCCCCTTCGGCGCGGTCGCGGGCCACCCATGTATGTGCAAAGGCGGCCAGCAACAGTGGTTCGTCACCCACGTCGCCGGCGCCGTGTCTGGCCGGGTCGACCTCGACCGGGCCGGTGAGGCTGCCGCCATAGCCGCGCGTGACGATATGGGGTGTATGAAACGCGCCCTGCAGCCGTTCGATCAGGGCCATGACGGTCGGGGTCTTGCCGGTGCCGCCCGCGTTGATGTTGCCGACGCAGATGACCGGAATGCCGGGGTCAACCCGCGGGCCTTTGGCAAGGCGGCGGGCCGTTGCCTGCCCATAAAGGCGGCCCAGTGGCGACAGCAGGCGTGCGCGCCAGTCCCGCGCACCCTTTTCAGACGCCCAGAAGCCCGGCGCGCGCATCAGCTGGCACCGCCGTCTATGGCATCGAGATGCGACTGGGTCAGGTCAATCACACGATCAAGGCTGAGCGCGGACCGGGTGACCACATCCCATCCCGCCATCGCCATCAGGGCGGCCTGATCCGGCGCTGTCATCTGGCTTACGGCGCGGCCAAGGGTTTTCTTGTCATTGACGATCCGGGCGGCACGGGCCTTGACCAGGCGGGTAAAGGCATCTGCATACTGACCCACATGCGGGCCGTAGATCAGCGCGCTGCCGTGGCTTGCGGCGATATAGGGATCGCAGACGTCTCTGCCGGCGTGCAGTGATCCGCCCAGAAACGTCACCGGCGCGATGCGCAACCATAGGCCCAGTTCGTCATCTGCATCCGCCACAAGCACCTGGCAATTGTCGTCGGGCAAGTGCCCGTCGCCCCAGTATACCGCGCGCATACCGGCCGCGCGCGCGAGGTCCATCGAGTGGGCGCTGTCCGCAGCCGATGTGGCATGCAGGATCAGCAACAGCCGGTGGGACGTGCCCAAAGCCAGTTTGTGTGCGCCCAGCAGGATGCGCCCCTCGGCGCGGGTTGCGCGGGCGGCAAGCCATGTGGGTCTGCCGGCGAGGGCTTCGGTGACGTCCTTGATGTCACTGTCATTGGCGGGCAGCATCTGCCCGGACGGGTGCAGAGGCGGGCCCAGTTCGACGCGGGACACGGCGCAGCCCAGCTGCACCAGCCGCTCGCGGGCATCCCTGTCGCGGGCGATGACATGATCGAAGGCAGCCAGCAGGCGCTTGGGGACTTCGGGCAGCCAGCGATCCCGGCGGCCGTCAAATCCTTCGCCTGCCGTGTCGACCATCAGCATGTGTGCCCCACTTTTGTCCGCCTCCAGGATCAGGTTGGGCTTCAGGCCACCCCAGGTCCAGATCACCACATCGGGGCGCCAGTGACGCAGGAACGCCCGTGCCGTTTCGGGATGATCTTCGGGAACGGGTTCGATCCACAGCCCGGCGACATCAATCCTGTCGAACCCGCCATGTGCCGCCGTCAATACAGCATGTGTTCCGTGACGCACGGTGATCAGGCGCTGGGCAAGGTCGGAAATGGCGCGGTTGTTGCCCGGCTCCGCTGCGTGAATCCAGACAACTTCGCCTGTCGGGCGCGACTGCGCGGGCGTGTATTCCGGAGCGGCACGCCGACCGGACAATGTCCGATATGCGGCCAACCCGATGGAGTCGCGCATCTGCGTGCTCAGCCCAGTTCTTCGGTCGATGTGGCCGCGTTTTCTTCGTCACGCAAGCGGTGCAAATGGGCGATGAAATAGCGCATGTGGGCATTGTCCACGGTCTTTTGCGCTTCGGATTTCCAGGCGTTATAGGCCGTGGCATAATCCGGAAAGATGCCGACGATGTGCAGCGCGTCCACATCCTTGAACACGTTTTTCGAAGGGTCCACCAATTCGCCGCCAAAGACGAGGTGCAGGCGCTGGGTCATGGGATTTTCCTTTGATGACAGAGGTTGGGGCCAACTGGCGACAGTTTGCGCATCTGGTTGATAGGGTCAAGCGGACTGCCGCTCAAGTCGTCCCAGCAGGGCGCTGTGCAGGCTGTCGCCAGCCGCCACCACGCCGTTCAGGGTCGGGTGCGGGTTGTTGAACAAAAGCGGCGCGCCGGTGCGATCCGTGATGGTTCCTCCGGCTTCGGAGACGATCAATGCCCCTGCCGCGATGTCCCACTCCCAGCTTGGGCGCAGGGTCAGCATACCGTCAAAGCGTCCCTCGCCCACCAGCGACAACCGGTAAGCCAGCGAGGGGCGGTAATGCCGGTCGACCCGGGGCGCATCGCCCTGCCAGTTGACGGCCTCGAAATTCGGGCGCGCGGCCAGCACCTTGCTGCTTGGTGACATCGGTGCCGTGCAAGCGCGCAGCGCGCCTCCGTTCAGTGTCGCGCCGGTGCCGACCCCGGCGGAATAAAGCTTGTCGCGCAAAGGCAGGTAGACGGCGGCGGCGGTCACCTGACCCTGATGCGCAACGGCGATCGAAATGGCCCAGGTGCGCCCGCCTTCGACGAAACTGCGCGTGCCGTCGATGGGGTCGATGATGAAAACCGTGTCATGGCCAAGGCGCAGGGTCGAATCCTCGGTTTCCTCGGACAGCCAGCCATAATCGGGGCGCGCGGTGCGCAGGGTCGACATGAGCACATCGTTCACGGCCAGATCGGCTTCGGTCACGGGGCCTGCACCGCCGGGTTTGTCCCAGCGGCGCGCGGCCGGTCCGGCGAAACTGGTCGCGACACGGCCCGCAATGCGCGCGGCATCCGTCAGAAGGGGCAGATCAGTTGCCGGCAAGGGTCATCCCCGGCACCAAAAGCGACGGCACCACACGGCTGAGATGCGTGCGCGCGTCGTTGGCAGGCACAAGGTTGCGCAGCATGTCGGGCAGGCTGCCCGCGATGGTGCATTCGTTCACCGGATAGGTGATTTCACCGTTTTCGACCCACAGGCCCGCGGCCCCGCGCGAATAGTCTCCGGTATTGGGGTTGATGGTCGACCCGATCATCGAGGTGACCAGCAGGCCCGTACCCATGTCCCGGATCAGGTCGGCGCGGCTGGCCGTGCCGGGATCCAATGTGACATTCCATGTCGAAGGGCTGGGGGGTGCCGCCGTGCCGCGCGCCGCGTTCGCGGTGGAGGACATGCCCAGTTTGCGCCCCGTGGCCAGATCAAGGGTCCAGCCGGTCAGAACACCATCGCTGACAATGGCGCGGCGGCGGGTGGGCAATCCTTCGGCGTCAAAGGGGCGCGACCCGGTGGCGCGGGGGCGGTGCGGGTCTTCGATCAGGTTCAGGCCATCGGGCAGAACCTGTGCACCAAGGCTGTCGCGCAACCACGAGCCGCCGCGCGCAATGCTGCTGCCATTGGCGGCCACCAGAAGGTGCCCGATCAGCGATGCGGCGATGCGTTCGTCAAACAGGACCGGATAGGCCCCGGTGGGCGGCTTGCGCGCGCCGGTCCTGGCAACCGCACGGGTGCCTGCACTTTGGCCGATGTCATCGGCGCTGCGCAGATCGGACTGGAAAATGCGGCTGTCGCCGTCATAATCGCGCTCCATCCCGGCACCGGTGCCTGCGATGGCCACACAACTCAGCGCCCGGTCGGTGCGCCGATAGCCGCCGGAAAACCCGTTTGATGCGGCCAGCCAGACGTCGCGCGCGCCATAGGCGCCGGTGGCCTGCTGCACCTGCTCGACGCCGGTGACGGCCATGGCGGCGGCCTCGGCCTCGCGCGCGTCCTGCTGCAGCGCGGCGGCGGACGGTTCGGGTGTGTTGTCGCATAATTCAAGCGGCTCCACGGCCCAGTCCGTCGCCAGCTGGGCAGGGTCGGCCAGACCGGCATGGGGATCGTCCGGGGCTTCGCGGGCCATGGCCACGGCGCGGGCCGCCATTTCCGACAGCGTGCGGTCGGACACATCGGACGAGGACACATTCGCCTGTCGCTGGCCGATAATGACGCGCAGCCCCAGGTCGATTCCTTCGGACCGTTCGGCCTGTTCCAGCGCCCCGGCGCGCACATCCACAGACACAGAGGTGCCCTGAATAGCGATCGCATCCGCTGCATCCGCGCCTGCCGATGTGGCGGCGTCGATCAGGCGGGCCGTGAGGCCCGAGAGGTCGGAAGGGGTCATATGGCTGCTCCGCGCGATTGAGCCTTCAGGTAGCGGCGCGGACAGGGCAGTGCAAGGGCGGGCCGCTCTGGCCCGCCCCGTAAAGACCGTTCAGCGGATGCGCTGCCCGTTTGCAAGCACATGACCCTGTTCGTTGACCTCGATCCGCGAATTCAGTGTGTCAGGCGTCTCGCCCGGGACGGCAAACAGGCCCATCATCATGCGCGCACCCATCGCCTGATCTTCGGGCACAAGGCCCATGCCCACCAGTTTATCCAAAAGCCCGTTGCCCCCGACAAGCTTCAGATCCACGCCACCCAGCGGGCGGGGCACACCGTCGAATGTGAGCAGGTCACTGTTGTCAAAGGTAAATTCACCCGCACCGGTCAACTGTGCGCCAGCGGCATCCAGTTCCAGCTTGTTCAGGGTCAGGGCGTTCAGTTCGCCCGGTGCAACACCCGTCGTTTCAAGAACCTCGGCCTGCGCAGGGTCGAGGAAGTTGAACAACACCTTGGCCTGACCGCTCAGATCGAGAATCAGAGTCGCCGGATCGCGGGGAAGCTGCCCGGCAGGGTCAAACAGACCCCAGATCACATCCGACATCGTAAATTCGCTGAGCGCGACGCTGAGGCCAAAGTCCTGCGCATCCGGCCCCTTCTGGACCGGCATCATGATGCTTGTCCCGATTTCGGCGGCCGAAACGGACAGGGGCAGGGGAAATTCGGTGATCAGCAGGTTGAAGTCGACATTGCGCTGAAGCACGTCATAGGCAAGGCCAGCCGTGCTCATCGCAAAGCTGATCTCGGCCCCTTCAGAGGTGCTGTTGGCTGTGCCGCTGCCATCCGGGCCGTTGAAGGTCAGTTCGTAATTGCCACTTGTCGAGGTAAACTCTCCGGCAAAATCCAGGCCGTCACTCAACAGCGCGTTCATGTCCTGCGAATCGCTGTCCATCGGCAACTCTCCGCTGCCGGTGATGCCGATGCCCTGCATGGCGCCGCCCAGTTTGACAGACCCCTCGCCTTTGGGATCGGTAAAGGCGATGTCATAGACGATGCTGGCGATGTTTGCATCCTGCGCGATCTGGCGCAGCGCGCCTGCGACGGTCTGGTAGGCATAGGAAATATCCGTCACCGACAGGTCGAACCTTGCGACATCGTCCGGCACGGGCAGGCCGTTCACCTTCAGCCCGGCCATGATCAAGCTGGCCGTGGGTGCGCTGTATTCATAGCTCAGATCGCCTGGGTCCCCGGTTGCGCTCATCACCGGGTCGGTCTGGCTGAACACGACGGTAAAGTCGGCGGTTTCCCCGCTTTCGGGCAGCAGCTTCACTTCGATCGACGACTGGGCAGGCAGTTCGATGGAAACCGACCCGTCGCCCTGTTCCACGAACGTCATGGTGGGCATGAGAATGCGCACGGAGCCTTCGCGCCCGTCCTCGCTCAGGTCCATCGCCATGCGCAGGTCCGTGACCTTCAGCGTGCCGCCCGATGTCGCCTCGGACGCGGTGACGTCATAGCCCACCGCCGCGACATAGGACTTCCAGTCGGCCCAGACGTCGGCACTGGTCAGTTCGGCGAATGCGGCAGAGGCCGGCAGGCACAGGGCAATGGCACTGCTGCGGGTCAGAATGGAAATGCGGGGCATGACAGAATCCTTAGGGTCAGAACAGGCGTATATCGTCCGGCAGCGCGCCAGACACGTCAAGGGCTTGTGCTGAACTGTAGGTATCTGACAATGACGATCATGCAACACAGTTCAGCGTGAAAGGGGCACACTATGCAGGACATGACGGGAAAAACGGTGATGATCACCGGGGCAAGCCGCGGAATCGGAGCGGATACGGCGCGTGTCTTTGCCGGGGCCGGGGCCAACGTGGCCTTGCTGGCGCGCGGAGCCGAGGCGATTTCCACACTGGCCGCAGAGATCGGCACGCGCGCCATCGCACTTCCCTGTGATGTCAGCGACTACGCGGCTGTCGCGGCGGCCGTGGACCGGACCGTCAGCCACTTTGGCGCCCTTGACGTGCTGATCGGCAATGCCGGTGTCATCGAACCGATCTCTCACCTCAGCACGGCGGACCCGTCCGCGTGGGGCCGGGTCATCGACATCAACCTCAAGGGCGTCTTTTACGGCATGCGCGCGGCCCTGCCGGTGATGCAAGCCGCAGGCGGCGGGACGATCCTGACCATCAGTTCGGGCGCCGCCCACGGCCCGGTCGAGGCATGGTCGCACTATTGCGCGTCCAAGGCGGGGGCGGCGATGCTGACCGCCTGTGCGCACAAGGAATACGAGGGTGCGGGCATCCGCGCCATGGGCCTCAGCCCTGGCACCGTGGCCACGCAGATGCAGCGCGAAATCAAGGCCAGTGGCATCAACCCTGTCAGTCAACTCGACTGGTCCGATCATATCCCGGCCGACTGGCCCGCGCGCGCGCTGCTCTGGATGTGCTCGCCTGCTGCGGATGCCTGGGTGGGGCAGGAAATCTCGCTGCGCGCCCCCGATATTCGCTCCGCCGTGGGCCTGACGTGATCCGGGTCACGGCCACCGGGCCTGTGACGACCCTCACGCTGGATCGTGCCGACAAGGCCAACGCCCTGACGGAAACGATGCTGCGCGATCTGCTGGCAGCGGTTCGGGGCACAAGACATGCGCCAGCCGTCATATTGACGGGCACCGGAAACGTCTTCAGCGCCGGGGCCGATCTGGATGCCGCGCGCGCGGGTCTGGCGACCTCGCCGCTGTGGGAGGACCTGTCAGGCGCCATTACCGACGTGAACGGACTGACCGTCGCCGCGCTGAACGGCACCGTCGCGGGCGGGGCCAATGGCATGGTGTTGGCGTGCGATCTGCGGATCGCTGTGCCGGTGGCGCGGTTCTTTTACCCTGTGATGAAGCTCGGATATCTGCCGCAACCCAGCGACCCGGCGCGCATGGCCGCGCTGATTGGTCCGGCCCGCACCAAATGGGTGCTGCTGGCCGGGCAGAAAATCGGCGCCGAACAGGCGCTGGGTTTCGGACTGATCGACGAGATCGTCACCGCCGATGCACTGATGGAGCGCGCATCGAACCTGTGCGCGGATTGTTGTGCAGCACAAGCCGATACGGCATTCGCGATCAAGGCCATGTGCCCGGCAACCTGAAATTCAGTATGCCCGAGAGGGTTACCCAGATGTGCACTGACGACGCCGTCACACAATGCCGGCGCGTCCATCGGTGCGCGGAAGGCGACGCAGTTCGCGGCGGACTCTGCGGGTATCTGTCCCGGTCACGGGATCGGGTGATGCAGGCCTTGCGGGGCATCGCCGGGGATCGTTCGGTCACATAGCGGGCAAATCGGGTCGGGCTTGTGGTCTCCTCCCTTGCGCTGACCGGCACGTCCATGACAAGTGTTCCGCAACAGGACCGAGGCAAGGGTGCCCCATGGAATTCGATCTGGAAAGCCAGCCGGAGATCGTTCAGACAATTGCGGGCTACGCGATGCAGGCCTATGAACTGGCGCTGACATGGCTGCTCAGCCCGGCGGCGTGGTCCCAGTTCGGGTTGCTGATTGCCGCCTATCTGGCAGCGGTGCTTGTCACCCGGCGGTTGCGCCCGACACTGGCAAACCTGCTGGATCCCGGCGAAAACGACAGCGTCATTGCCCGGTCCCGTCGGTTTGTCGCGCAATTCCTGCCGCTGCTTTTGCCGCTTCTGGCCTATGCCTTCACCGGGATTGGCGAAAGCGTCGTGCGGTCGATCTTTGACAGCGGCGCGGTGATTGCGTTCGGCAAGCGGGTGTTCCTGTTCCTCGCCGCCCGCGCGCTGGTGCGCGACATCATCAACGATCCGTTCCTCAAGTTGCTGGGCCGGTTCGTGCTGGTGCCCATCGCGGGCCTCTATGCGCTTGGCCTGCTCGACACGGTGTCCGCCACCCTGACCGAAACGGTCGTGGGCGTTGGCAACATCCGCTTTTCGCTCATGACCATCGCGCGGGGGCTGATCGCGGGGTCGCTGCTGTTCTGGCTGGGGCAATGGTCGAACAAGCAGACCGCGACCATCATCGCCCAGCAAGAGGAAATGCGGCCCTCGATCCGGCAATTGCTGATCAAGACGGTCGAATTCACCATCTTTGCCGTCGCCTTCCTTTTGCTGATGAACATCATGGGCATCAACCTGTCGGCGCTGGCCGTGATCGGCGGTGCGATTGGTGTCGGCCTTGGCTTCGGTCTGCAAAAGATCGCATCGAACTTTATCTCGGGTGTCATCCTGCTGGTCGAAGGGCAGGCGACGGTCGGGGATTATGTCGAACTTGACGGGGGCGAGGCCGGGATCATCGTCAAGATGACCGCGCGCGCCGCGATCCTGGAAACCTATGATGGCCGCTGGATCGTTGTCCCGAACGAGGATTTCATAACCACCCGCGTGGTCAACTACTCTGATTCTGGCTCGGCCAACCGCTACGAGGCGCCGTTTTCCGTGAGCTACGACACCGACATCAACACCGTTCCGGGGATCATCGAGGCGGCCGTGGCCAAGCACCCGGATGTGCTGGACGACCCCTATCCGCCCGATTGCGAATTGCGCGGGTTCGGTGACAGTGGCATCGACTTTGCGGTCGAATTCTGGGTGAACGGAGTCGATGACGGCCCCAACAAATACACCTCGGACGTGCTGTTCCTGATCTGGAACGCGCTCAGGGACAACGACATCACCATCCCCTATCCGCACCGCACCATCGAGGTGTCGGGCGAATTGCGCACGCGCACGACATGAAACACGTCGCCGTGATCGGGGGCGGCCCCGCCGGTCTGGCCGCAGCCGAAGCGATGGCGGGCGCGGGCCTTGGCGTGACTGTTTTCGAGGCCAAACCTTCGCTGGGGCGCAAATTCCTGATGGCGGGCAAGTCGGGGCTGAACCTGACCAATGCGGGCGACATGGCGCACCTCATGGCGCAGTACCGCGAGGCCGCGCCCTGGCTTGCCCCCGCGATTCAGGGTTTTGACAATCAGGCCATTGCCGAGTGGGCCGAAACGCTGGGGCAGGAGATGTTCGTGGGCACCACCGACCGCGTCTTTCCCCGCGCGATGAAGGCGTCGCCGCTGTTGCGGGCATGGCTGGCGCGGCTGGAGGGGTTGGGGGTTGCGCGGCGCACCCGCTGGCGCTGGACCGGGTGGGACGGGGAGGCTTTGCGCTTTGACACACCTGACGGGCCGGTCAGCGAGACTTGTGATGCGGTTGTTCTGGCGCTGGGCGGGGCCAGTTGGGCGCGGCTGGGCTCGGACGGCGCATGGGCACGGTTGCTGACGGATGCGGGTGTCGATCTGGCCCCTTTTGCGCCGTCCAATGCCGGTCTGTCGGTCACGTGGTCGCAGTACATGTTCCGCCTGCTTGGCCAACCGCTCAAGGGCGTGGCGTGGCGCGCGGGTGAGTATCGCTCGCGTGGCGAGGCGGTGCTGTCGCGCCGGGGGCTTGAGGGCGGCGGTATCTATTCGGTGTCACGCGGCGTGCGCGGGGGCGCGACGCTGTATGTCGATCTGCTGCCCGACCTCAGCGTGGACGAGGTCGCCGCGCGCCTTGCCCGGCCACGGGGCAAGAACAGCTTTGCCAATCATCTGCGCAAGGTGCTGAAACTGGACCCGCTGCGCCTCGCTCTGGCGCAGGAATGGGGACGTCCGTGGCCGGATGACGACAAGGCGATTGCGCGGCGGCTGAAAAAGCTGGCGGTGCGGCACGCCGGGCTGCGCCCGATGGACGAGGCGATTTCGACCGCCGGGGGTGTGCCTGCCACGGCCCTCGATCCGCAGCTGATGCTGCGCGCGCGTCCGGGTGTGTTCTGCGCCGGCGAAATGCTGGACTGGGAGGCCCCGACGGGCGGCTATCTGCTGACCGCGTGCCTTGCGACCGGGCGGCACGCGGGGCGCGGTGTGGCATCGTGGCTGGCCGGGCAGGTGGGGTGAAACCCCACCTTACGCTCAGTGATCCTGGGCGGCGCGGAACTGCGGGCGGGCGCGCAGGCGTTTGGTATAGGCCTTGAGCGGGTCCGGGATCGCCGGAAACTCCGCGCCGTACGCCCAGCCGAAACAGTGCACCGCCAGAATATCGGGCAGGGAGATGTGATCGCCCATGATGAACGCACCGCCCGCCGCCTCAAACATCCCCGCGAACGTGTCGGCATTGCGCAAGAATTCCTTGTGCAGTGTCGGCGCAAGGCCCGGCACGCGCAGCTTTTCGGGCAGCACAAAACTGTGTTTGGCATTGAGCCAGAGGGGCGCGTCGAGTTCGTCGATCAGCCAGCACGTCACCGCGTCCTGCCGCGCCCGCTGCGGCGTTCCGGCCGGTGCTGTGAGGGCGCCGTGCTTGTCGGCCAGATAGGTCATGATGGCGACACTGTCGGTCAGCACCGCATCGCCATCGACAAGGGCAGGGATCTTGCCCAGCGGGTTGTACTGGCGCGCCGCGTCCGAGCGCGGGGCGGCGGGCACCGTTTCGTAAGGCGCCCCGAGTTCCTCGAGCATCCACATCACGCGAAAGGCGCGGCTTTTGACGGTTCCGATGACGCGGTACATGGGCTCTCCTGATCTTTGGGTCATGTGACGATTGCAGGCCCCGCACTGGGGTGCAACGTGCAAATGTGCCAGTGTCGGACATCGACACCATGCCCTGTCATGCAGGGGACCATTCACCAGCCAGGGGAAAGCGCGCCGATGTCAAAGTCCGGATCATGTATGTGCGGAGCCGTGTCCTATACCGTCACCACACCCATCAAGGATGCCGGCGCGTGCCATTGCGGCATGTGCCGCAAGTGGTCCGGCGGCGTGTTCATGAGCGTGGCCGTGCCCGGGGACGGGCTGGAGATCACCGGCAAGGATCATCTGGCCACCTACACCTCGTCGCCCTGGGCCGAGCGGGCGTTTTGCAAGGCGTGCGGGTCGAACCTGTTTTACCGGGTCACTGCGGAGGGTCCGTATCAGGGCAATATCCACCTTGGTTTTGGAACCCTGGATGATGTGTCCGGCATCCCTTTCACGGGGGAGCTTTACATTGATCTCAAACCCGGGGCCTACAGCTTTGCCGGTGAGGGGCGTCGTCAGATGACCGAGGCGCAGGTCATCGAGATGTTTCTCGGCGTGTGATCCAAAGGACGCTGGCGCGACGCCTTTTTTTCAGGGGCTTTGCCCCGTCGCCTTTTTGGCGACTCCCCAGGATTTTCTGAAATCAGAGAAGCAGGCGCCGTGGCTAGCGTTGTGCCAGCATGGCCAGCCGGATGAACGTCCGTTCGACCAGCGCCAGTGCCGGGGCGTGCTGACCGGCGGAACGCAGGCGCAGATCGGTGTCGGTCAGTTCGGTGAGCGCCTGTTCGAGTTTGACCGGACCCCATTTGCGCGCCTGGGCCACCATCTTGTCCCGGTTCGGCCCCCAGATCTGGGGCCGTCCGCTGGTATCGACCGCTGCGCGGTGCAGGGTGCGAAAATGGCGCATGGCGCCGATGCACAGGGTGACTGCGTTCACCCCTTGTGCGGACAGGCGTTGCATGACCGGGCCAATCTCGCCTGCCTGTCCGTCACCGACCACCAGCAGTACGTCATCCACCGCTGCCTCGATCGAGGCCGGGGCGCAGGCGGCGATGTCATCTGCGCTGATCGGGTCGGGGTCATTCAGTTTGTAGAGTCCGATTTTTGTCAGCGTCTGGCGGAAATCACCCGGTTCAAGGTCGCGCGCGAGGTTCAGGAGCAGATCCATCGCGGCCTGTGGCGGTGCGCCGAGTCCGGCGGCGTTCAGATCGCGCTCGATCTCTTCGCGGGTGGGCGGGGTGTCGTAAATCGCGGCGGCATAGGCTTTGGGATGCGCCTCGAACGCCTTGCGCAGTCTGGATGTGGGTTTGAGATTGCCTGCGGTCACCACGATTTGCGCGTCACCGGCCTTCCACGCGCCCAACGCCTCGATCAGGGTTGCGGTGACGGTTTCGTTGGCATCCTCGATCAGGGCAACGCGCGGGCCGGGGAAAAAGCCCATCGCCTTGACGGCATCCAGCGTCAGGCCGGGTGTTTTGCGCAGGTCCGCGGCGGCGATTCGGGTCAGGCGCATTTCCTCTTCGCCCTGTGGGCCAACCAGTGCAGCAACCACCTGTTGACGCCTGTGCGTGATTCGCATCCCGTCCGCGCCATGGATCAGGACACCAGCTGCGTCGGGATCGGGTTTGGCGAAATAGGCGTTGGCCTGTCCTGTCGACAGTTTCACAAGTCACTGCCCTGCAGTTGCAGCACGATCTGGTCGGCCAGGATGATCATCAGCCGTTCCTGAGCGTCGCGTCGTGCTGCCAGGGTGGCCACCGTCGTGCCCGTCGCCGAATACCCCACGAACGTATCGACCGTGCCTGACTCCTTCTGCGCCCCCGTGGCCAGATCGCTGAGGGCATATTCCGCAGTCCCGATCAGGTGAATGCGGCGGATATCGCCATCCGGGTCGATGGCGCGGGCCTCTTCGGTGACGGTCAAATCGACGGCAAGGCGAAAGGTCGGGTCACCGGCCCGGCCAAGGCGCTCTTCGAGGCGCCGGACCAGCAGGAAACCCGCACGATCGTCCGGCTTGTCCACCAGCACCTGATTCTGCAGCACCGTTCCGGCCCCGTCCGGGGCGTAGACCGGCGTGAACCCGCAGGCGCCCAGGGCAAGGAAAAGCAGCAGCGCGCAGATGCGGGTCATGTTCTATACCACCACGTTGACGATGCGCCCGGGCACGACGATCACCTTTTTCGGGGTGCCACCGTCAAGGGCCTTTTGCACAGCATCCGTGTCCAGTGCCAGTTTTTCAACCTCTGCCTTGTCCAAATCCGCAGGCACGGTGATTTCGCCGCGCCGTTTCCCGTTGATCTGGATCGGCAGGGTGAGCGTGTCGGACACCAGCATCGCCGCGTCAGCCTTTGGCCAAGGGGCGTGGATCACCAGGCCCTCGCCGCCTTGATGCGCCCAGATATCTTCGGACAGGTGCGGTGTCATCGGGGCCATCAACTGGGCCAGCGTCATCACCGCCTGCCGTTGTGCGGAATGGCTGGCCCTGGATTTCTGCAGGGTGGCGGTAAAGCCATACAGCTTGGCGATGGCCGCGTTGAAGCCGAACGATTCGACACCCATGGTCACGTCGTGGATGGTTTTGTGCATCGCCCTCAAAAGGGCGTCATCTGCGGAAGCGCGCAACAGGTCGTCGCCGCCGCTTGCGGGCGCGTCCTTGTCCATCGCGGCGATCCGGTTGCAGATCGTCCAGACACGGGTGAGGTGCTTGTAGGCGGCCTCGGCCCCGCTGGCGGTCCACTCCACGTCCCGTTCGGGGGGCGAATCGGACAGCACGAACCAGCGCGCGGTGTCCGCGCCATAGGCGGCGATGATGCCCAGCGGGTCGACCACGTTTTTCTTGGATTTCGACATCTTGGCCGAGGGGATCACATCCACCGCCTCTCCGGTCGCGCCAAGCCGGGCACCGGATTCGGTCCACTCGATATCTTCGGGTAAGTGATAGACTGGGCGGTCCCTTTCGTCGCGCGTGACGTAGATTTCGTGCGTCACCATCCCTTGGGTGAACAGCGCATCAAAGGGTTCGATGGCTGATTGAGGCAAATGCCCCGTGATCTGCATCGCGCGCGCAAAGAAGCGGGAATAAAGCAGGTGCAGAATCGCGTGTTCGATGCCGCCGATATACTGATCGACGTTCATCCAGTAGGCCGCATCCTCCATCACCGTGGGGGTGTTGGCGCGCGGGGCGGTAAAGCGGGCAAAATACCACGACGAATCGACAAAGGTGTCCATCGTGTCGGTTTCGCGTTTCGCAGGCTTGCCGCAGGACGGGCAGGGGGTGTCGCGCCATGTCGGGTGACGGTCCAGCGGATTGCCGGGGATGTCGAATGTCACGTCATCGGGCAGGACAACCGGCAAATTCTCTTTCTTTTCAGGCACCACGCCGCAGGCGTCGCAATGCACCACCGGAATCGGGCAGCCCCAATAGCGCTGGCGCGACAGGCCCCAGTCGCGCAGGCGGTATTGGGTGCGCCCACGGCCCAGCCCGCTGGCTTCGGCCCAGTCGATGGTGGCGTCGATGGCGTCCTGCCCGGTGGCCACATCGACCCCGGCAGGCTGGTTGATCCAGCGCACGGTCTCGGTCTTGGGCGGAACAAAGGCGGTGTCCGCGACGCGGCTGTCATCTTCCATGGCGACAAAGGTGTCGATCACGGGCAGGTCGTATTTCCGCGCAAAATCCAGATCGCGCTGGTCATGGGCCGGGCAGCCGAACACCGCCCCCGTGCCGTAATCCATCAGCACAAAGTTCGCGACCCAGACCGGCAATGTCTGATTCGGATACAGCGGGTGCTGCACGGTCAGGCCGGTGTCGAAACCCTTCTTTTCGGCCTTTTCCATCGCGGCCTCGGTGGTGTCCATGCGGCGGGCTTCGGCGTTAAAGGCGGCAAGGCCGGGATTGGCGGCCTCGGCCGCCTTTGACAGTGGGTGATCGGGGGCAATCGCCATGAACGAGGCACCCGCCAGCGTGTCGGGGCGGGTGGTGTATATGGTGAGGGCGTCAAAACCATGCGCCGACGTACTGAGGGCAAAATCCATTTCCAGCCCGCGCGACTCGCCAATCCAGTTTTCCTGCATCAGCCGCACCTTGGCGGGCCAGTTGTCGAGACCGTCCAGCGCGTCCTTCAACTCCCCCGCCATGTCACTGATCTTGAAGAACCACTGCGTCAACTCGCGCCGCTCGACCTCCGCGCCCGATCGCCAGCCCTTGCCGTCAATCACCTGTTCGTTGGCCAGCACGGTCATGTCGACCGGGTCCCAGTTCACCTGCGCCTCCTTGCGATAGACAAGGCCCGCCTCAAGGAAATCCAGAAACAGCGATTGCTGCTGGCCGTAATATTCAGGGTCACAGGTGGCGAATTCACGGCTCCAGTCGATGGACAGACCCAGCGGTTTCATCTGGCCGCGCATGTCCGCGATATTGTCATAGGTCCAGGTCTTTGGGTGGCCGCCAATGGCCATGGCGGCATTTTCGGCAGGCATTCCAAAGGCATCCCAGCCCATTGGGTGCAATACGTTGTGCCCCGTCGCCATCTTGTAGCGCGCGATCACGTCGCCCATCGTATAGTTGCGCACATGCCCCATATGGATGCGGCCCGACGGATAGGGGAACATCTCAAGCACATAATATTTGGGCTTGTCCGCGCTGCGGGTGGCGCGAAAGACACCGGCCTTGTCCCAGGCGGCCTGCCAGCGGGCTTCGATTTGTGATGGAGTATAGGTGGCCATGGTGGGGATCCATCCTGATCTTGGACATGAAAACGCCGGGCACGGGGCCCGGCGCTTGTCTTACTGGGGAATGGCGCGACCCGAAAGGGGCCTAGAGCCGGTTGTCGGCAATCCGCAACTGGCGGGCGCGGGTCAGAATCGCATCTTCGACGGCGCGCACGGTGGCGGCACTTGCCGGTCCGCTGCGGGTCTGCAGCGCCACATTCAGGGACCGGGCGTCCAGAGACGGGTCCTGAATCAGCACGGTCGCACGATAGGCCCGCCCGCCACCCGGCGGCGTGCCAAAGCCGGTCACGATCACACCGGTATAGGGATCGACGGACTGGACCGGCAGGAAATCAAGAACCTGCAAGGATGCGGACCAGATATAGCGGTTGACCTGCACGATTGATTCCTGATTGCGGCGGGCCCGCAAGGCCTCGCCCAGGGTCGTGGCGCCAGGGCCTTCGCGACTGCGTGCAATGTCACTGTCGACTTCGGGGGCACTCGGCGCTCTGTTGCCGAACCCAAGCCCGCATCCCGTCAGCAATAACGCGAAAGCGAACAGGGCCGCATATCTGGTAAACCGCCCTGACAACTGAGAAATGCCCATTTTTCTGCCCCACCGTGTCTGTTTATGCACCTCTGATAGCCAAGTTGAATTGGCCCCGCAAGCCGCAGGTCCTCCACGCGGTGTTCAACACACCCAAAATCGGAGTGTGGCAAAGCTGCACCAACCATGTCGGAATTGCGATGTGGCGGCAGGCCTTGCTTGAGTAGAGCGGTCAAATGAACGAAACACCACTCATCCCCTCGCCGGATTGGCCGGTCAGGGTATGTGAATAGAAACCCGAGGGAAAACTCATGAAAAAAGTTCTCTTTGCCACTACCGCTCTGATTGCCACAACCGGCATGGCCGCAGCGGAAGTAACCTTTGGCGGCTACGGTCGCTTTGGCCTTTTCTACCAGGAAAATGCCGCAGGCACGAACGAAACGCGCATCGAACAGCGTTTCCGTCTGACCATCACAGGTCAAACAGTGTCCGACAACGGCCTGGAATTCGAAGGTCGTATCCGCTTCCAGACTGACGAAAATGGTGCTGGCGCATCCAGCGTTGCGAAATCGTCCGCAGCTGGTTTTGCTGTCTCCTCCGGCGGTTTCCGCCTGGACGTGGGCCACGTGTCCAACGTGATCGACTCCGGTGACGTTGTGAACTACTTCGGCTACGGTGTTGGTCTGACATCGTTCATGGAGCAGTCGAACAACTTCGGCAACACAGCAACCGGTTTCGGTACATCCGGTACGGATTTCGACACTGTCGCGCCAACCGTGAAACTGCGTTACTCCGTTGGTGACTTCACAGTTTCCGCATCGGTTACAGACGATGCCGTGACTCAGTCAGTTGCAGTAACCGGTACAGCTCCAGCGGTAGCTGGCGGCGGCAACAGCTCCTACCAGATCGGTGCAAGCTACAGCTTCGGCAACTACAGTGTTGGCGCAGTCTTCGGCAGCACGGAAACAGGTGGCGGCACAGGCCCAGACAACGACGAGTGGATCATTGGCTTCAACGGTGAAGTTGGCGCTCTGGCGTTTGCGGTTATCGTTGGTGACTCCGATGCACAAGACTTGGCTGGCAACAGCACGTCGTTCGGTTTCTCCGTCAAGTATGACATCGGTGCTGTTACAGACATCCGCTTTGTGTACACAGACGACGGTTCGACCGGTGACTCCGACGCTTACGGCATCGGTTTCCAGCACGGCCTGGGTGGCGGTGTGACTCTGGCCGGTGGTATCGGCGACAACCAGGGCACAACGGTTGCCGACCTGGGTGTGATCTTCAACTTCTAAGTTGATCCACAACCTTTAGATTTGGGGCGGACCTTCCGGGTCTGCCCCTTTTCATTTCGGCGGTCCTGTTGTCTTGTCCCTGTCAACGACACCGACAAGGATGATCGCCCATGTCCCTGACTGACATCCGCACACAGATTGCATCGGCCGAGACACAGGCAGGCCGCCCCGAGGGCGCCGTCACCCTGATCGCGGTCAGCAAGGTCCAGCCCGGCCCGCGCATCACGCAGGTTCTGGATCAGGGGCACCGCTGTTTCGGCGAAAACCGCGTGCAGGAGGCGGCTGGCAAATGGCCCGCCTTCCGCGACACCTACGGCGATGTCGACCTCCACCTCATCGGGCCGCTGCAAACCAACAAGGCGCGTCAGGCGATGGACCTGTTCAACGCCATTCACACCGTTGACCGTCCCAAACTGGCCAAGACCATCGCGCGACTCGCCCAGGACATCGGCAAATGCCCCGCGCTGTTCATTCAGGTCAACACCGGGCAAGAGCCGCAAAAGGCGGGAATCATGCCCGCCGACACAGACGCATTCGTCGCCAGCTGCCGCGCGCTTGATCTCTCCATCTGCGGCCTGATGTGCATCCCACCGATCCACGAAGAACCCTCACTGCACTTCGCACTTCTCAAGAAACTGGCCGACCGGAATGACCTGACCGGCCTGTCGATGGGGATGAGCAGCGATTTCAAATCGGCCATCGCGCTGGGCGCGACCCATGTGCGCGTCGGTTCGGCGATCTTTGGCGCACGAAAGGCCACCTGATGCGCCACCTCGTCTTTCTTGCCATCTTCTGGCCCACGCTTGCCTTTGCCCAGGCGCTGACACCCGGACCGATCACGCCGGACGCGTGGGACGACTACAGGCGCGCGGCCGAGCTGTTCAATGCCGGAAAACGGGTGCAGGCGGGCTGTGTCATGTATCGCGGGCAATTCCGGGCCCGCCTTTTGTTGCTGGCCAATCCCGACCAGCCGCCCGATGGCGGACCGGCACTGTTTGCATCGCTCAGCGAAACCGTGGCGCGCCCGATCAACCAGTGGCTGGGCGGCGACCGGGACGACTGGATCGCGGCGATGACATGCGCGCGCAAATGGGCGGCAGAAAACGACGATCCCGACTATCCGCGCCGCCGCTATGGCAAGGTCCACGCGGATGTCCTCGCCGGGTTGGACGCATTGATCGCCTCCATCCCGCCCAGACCGACATTGCGCGCCCAACGCCGCGCGGCAGGCCTGCCCAACCGCTAACGAACGACCAGACGGCTCGAAAACCGGATTCGCGGCGCAATCCACGCCAGATCCTGCGGGCGCAGCCCGATGCACCCTTCGGTCGGAAAGCCGGGCCTGCGCCAGCGGTGGATAAAAATGGCCGACCCCCGTCCGGCCACCGCATAGGGCCAGTTCCAGTCGGTGAGAATCACCAGATCATAAAGCGGGTCCGCCCGCCGCAAGACCTCGTGACTGAACGGATAGGGCGCGCGGGCCATGTGATTATAGCCCTCATCGCCCGGATCATCCGACCACAGATCGCCCGGCCGGATCGGCACGGCCCAATCTGCCGGACGGGCCATGCGGTCGGGCCGGTAAAGCATACCAACGATTCGATGCACCCCAACGGGGGTCGCCCCGTCACCTTCGCGCTTGCGCGCACTGACACCCCCCCGCCCGACAGTGCAGGGCAACATCCGACCCGCAAACCGCACCCCACGAGGGCAAACAACCAGATCAGTGGGCTTCATCTTCATTTCGCCAGATAGTCCGTGGGACAGTCCGCAGGACGGGGGCGTGCCATAGGACCGCCACTGGCCCGAGAGACAATGGCGATGCCCCCTGAAAAACAGCGTCGCGCAAGCGGTCTTTGGATCACAGCAGATGCCCCGACTTGGCGGCCTTGGTCGCCAGATACGCACGATTGAACCGGTTCTCGCCGACCTTCAGTTCCACCCGCTCGCGCACCGCAATTCCGCTCGCCTCCATCATCGCGACCTTGGCCGGATTGTTGGTCAGCAACCGCACCGCAGTGAACCCCAGCGCCTTCAGAATATCCGAACCGAGCCGGAAATCGCGCTCGTCATCCTCAAATCCCAGGCGGTGATTGGCCTCGACCGTGTCAAACCCCTGATCCTGCAAACTATAGGCGCGCATCTTGTTGGCAAGGCCAATGCCGCGCCCCTCCTGATTGAGGTACAACAGAATCCCCGCACCTTCCGCCCCCATCCGGGCAAGGGCGGCACGCAATTGCGGGCCGCAGTCGCATTTCAGACTGCCCATCAGGTCGCCGGTGAAACAGGCCGAATGCAGACGGGCCAGAACCGGGGCTTTGCGGTCCGGGCGGCCAACCTCGATGGCATAATGCTCCTCTCCCCCGTCTTCGGGGCGGAACACATGCAACCGCCCGGCCTCCGACACCTCCATGGGCAGGCGCGCCGATACGACCGGCTGCAACGGGCTTTGTGTGCCCAACACCGGCGCGGCAAGGGCCAGAGGCACCGCCGTCAGACCGTTTTCAGCCGCAAAGGCAAGTCCATGGCTCACCTCCGTACAAACCGCCGCGGGCAACAGGCGGGCCGATTTGCACAATTGCAGCGCCGCCCGATGAGCGCCCGCATCACCGCCCCGCACCGATGTCAGCGGCCCCTTCATCGGCATGGACAAATCATCCGCCGGATCCGCCAGCGCCTGCAACCAGCCCAAGGCCACCTCTCCCGGAACGGCAACGCGCGCCATGTCCCCGTCATAGGCCGGGGCCTTCAACGTGTCGGCACGCCAACCCGTCAGGGCCAGCACAATATCGCCGCCAAGGGCACGCAGCGCGGCCAGCCGCTCCGCCGACAACGCCTCGACCGCCACCGCAATCACCGACGTCTCGCCCGTCAGCACAATCGGCACCCCCATGCGCAGATCACCGCGCGCGCGGGCCAGTGTCTCGACGATGTCCGGGGCAAGGCCCATGTTACAATTCCCAAGCTATGACCCGCCCGACATAAGCAAATCGGCCCGGAATTGAAACATTTGCCGCACAACCCACACAGCGGCGTGAGACAAATCCTTGAAAACTTGCTCAAACAGCGCGTTGGACACATCTATGCTGCAACGAAAGGAAGATTAAACATGGCACAGCTCAAGAAAATCCTTCTGGTGGACGACGACGAAGACCTGCGCGAAGCGCTCAGCGAACAGCTGATCATGACCGAAGACTTCGACGTCTTCGAAGCCGGCAACGGCTCTGACGCGCTGGTCAAGGCCAAGGAAGCGATCTATGACCTCGTGATCCTCGACGTGGGCCTGCCGGATACCGACGGACGCGAACTGTGCCGGGTGATGCGCAAGCAGGGCGTGAAATCCCCGATCCTGATGCTGACCGGGCACGACACCGATGCCGACACCATCCTCGGCCTTGATGCCGGTGCCAACGATTACGTCAGCAAACCGTTCAAATTTCCCGTCCTTCTGGCCCGTATCCGCGCGCAACTGCGCCAGCATGAACAATCCGAAGACGCCGTGTTCACCCTCGGGCCCTACACGTTCAAACCAAGCATCAAAATGCTGATCACCGAGGACGAAAGGAAAATCCGCCTGACCGAGAAGGAAACGAACATTCTCAAGTTCCTCTACCGCGCGACTGACGGCGTCGTGGCGCGCGACGTGCTGCTGCACGAGGTCTGGGGCTATAACGCCGGGGTCACCACCCACACGCTGGAAACCCACATTTACCGTCTGCGTCAGAAAATCGAACCCGACCCGTCCAACGCACGCCTGCTGGTGACGGAATCCGGGGGCTACCGTCTGGTCGCCTGATCCTTGATCTGCATCAAGGCGGCCCAGACCCGCAACGGTGTATCAAGAACACAGATCCCGCGCATGTCGGGGCCCGTCGGGCAGAACATGCAACTCCCTGTTGGACTTGCCCGGGCCGTGCGCCCGGGTTTTTTTGTGCCCGACATGCAAAAAGGCCCAACCATTTGGCTGGGCCTTTCCGAATCTCTGTCAAAGCAACCCCAAAAAGGGCCCGGCAGTTATGCCAGTGCGATGTTGGCAGCGCTTTCGCGGCCGTCGCGACCTGCTTCGATGTCGAAAGTCACTTTCTGGTTGTCGGCCAGACCGGTCAGGCCTGCGCGCTCAACGGCAGAGATGTGCACGAACACGTCTTTGCTGCCGCCATCGGGGGCGATAAAACCAAAACCTTTAGTTGTGTTGAACCATTTGACTGTGCCTGTGGCCATTGTCATTCTCCTAAATAGTCTGCCCGCAGGATGCGGCAGGTCGGCTAAGTCATTGCAAGATCGATTGACTGTGCCGTAAGGAGCAGTGGGGCCGATAGAGGTAACGTCGCACGCTTCCTTTACGCCTGAGTCGCTGCAAAAGCAAGTACTTGGCTTTCCGACAGCGAAACGCCGCCTATTTGGGCTGGTGACCCGACAGGCCCGCCGCTAGGGTCTGCGCGCCGCATATCAGGAACTGCCCCATGCCCTTCACGCTTGCCACCTGGAATATCAACTCGGTCCGTCTGCGCGAACCCATCGTGCTGAAACTGCTGGCCGAACAGGGGCCGGACGTGCTGTGCCTGCAGGAATGCAAAAGCCCGGTCGACAAGATCCCGCGCGGCGGATTCGCGGCGATAGGCTATCCCCACATGGTCGCGCGCGGTGACAAGGGCTATAACGGTGTCGCCATCCTGTCGCGCCTGCCAATCGAAGAAGCGGGCGCGATGGATTTCGCCTCTCTCGGCCACGCCCGCCACATCGCCGGACGGCTCGAAAACGGCGTCACCATCCACAACTTTTACGTGCCTGCGGGGGGCGACGTGCCCGACCGCGACAAGAACGTCAAATTCGGCCAGAAACTCGACTACCTCACCGATATGCGCGACCATTTTCACGCGCAAGGTCCCGAAAAATCCATCCTCGTCGGTGACCTCAACATCGCCCCGCGTCAAGACGACGTCTGGTCCCACAAGCAACTTCTGAAAATCGTCAGCCACACACCGGTCGAGGTCGACCACCTCGCGCAAGTGCAGGAGTCCGGAAACTGGGTCGACATCACCCGCCAGGACATCCCCGAAGGCTTGCTCTATTCTTGGTGGTCCTACCGGGCCAAGGACTGGGACGCCGCCGACAAGGGCCGCCGCCTCGACCACATCTGGGCCACCCCCGACATTTCGAATGCCGCCCACAACAGCCGCATCCTGCGCGACGTGCGCGGTTGGGAAAAACCCAGCGACCACGCGCCGGTGTTCGCGACGTTTGATGTGTGAGGCCGCAAACCGACCGCGCCGTAGGGTGCGTGTTCACCCGCACCACACCCACATCCGACACACCCCGTAGGGTGGGCATTCTGCCCACAGCATCTCAAAGGCTTTCGCCAACCCCATCGAACGACGCACGTACGTGCCGTCAGTGTTGACTGCGCATTTTCGAGGGCGGCACGCCGAATTGCCTCTTGAACGCGCGGGAGAACGCGGCATCTGATCCGTACCCGACCCGGCTGCTGATGTCCGCAGTCGCCAGTTCCGTGCGCAGCAACAGGTTTCGCGCCTTCAACATGCGCCAGCTTGCCAGATATTCGGCAGGTGGCACGCCCATCACCGACCGGAACTGAACCGCGAACGAGGTGCGCGACATGCCCGCCGTGCGAGCCAGAACATTGAGGTTCAGATCAGCTTCGGGAGAATTGTGGATCTGGTGCAGGGCGCGGGACAATTGCGGATTATCGATCACCGCCAGCATCCCCACATCCGGTTTGTTGCCCACCAGCCAATGCCGCAACAGCGCGACAAACAGAACTTCACCCATTCGGTCGGCAACCGCCGAACTTCCGGGTTTGATGTCGGCACTCTCGGCGGTGATCAGATCGACAATCGCGCGAAAGCGGGCGGCATCCCGTCCGGCAAACACATCCCGGATGATCATGACTTCGGGCAGTTCCTTGAACAGCGGATGCTCGAACGTGCTGTCCCATTCGAAATGGCCACACAGCATCCGCGTGGCACTGTTTTCGGGCGTGACATAGTCGTCATCCAGCAATCGTTGCATCACCACCATGCCGGGTTCGGGCGTCGTCGTGGCATCGTTCAGCATCTGGTGTTGCGCGCCCCCCGACAACACCACCGCGTCACCGGCTTCTAGCGGCACTTGCAGATCGCCGACCCGCAGGACACAGGACCCGTCCAGAACCATATGCAGCGGCCCGTTGGCGACGGCAGGAATATCCATGCCCCAGGGCGCGGGCATGTCTTTGACGAAATAGATACAGGCCTTGAGGTGGACCAGCCGCAAGACATCACTCAGGGCATCTGCGGTCGTAGGCATATCGGGTTTCTCCATCCTGTCGCTGCCCGTCACCTTTGCCGCAAAGGCGGTTCCATCGCCAAGACATCTCACGGCTTTCTGAACGAAAAGACAAGAAATCTGAACATGGCATCATTCGTGGTTCGCATTTCGTGATGCATGTTGCCCGGAATGTTCATCGTATCAACTGGAGACAAGGCATGCAGACCTTATCAAAACTCTCACGGCGCACTTTGCTTGGGTCGATCCCGACACTCGGGGCGGCGGCCATTCTGACGGGGGCCTTGCCCGTGCAGGCCGCACCGATGCAGGCCCCGTCCATGCGCGCCATCCATCGCTTCGGCATTGGCGCCATGCGCGTCACCGTCATTGATGATGCAAGGTTCACATTCCCGGCGCCGATGTTCGCCGTCAACCAACCCGAAGGAACGGTGACGCCGTTTCTGGAAAAATACGGCCTGCCGACCGAGACGGTCAGCCTGCACATGCAGGTCACCTATATCGAAAGCGGTGGGCGCAAGATCCTGCTCGATACCGGCATGGGGGACGTGACCTTTCCCGGAAACGAGCCGGACAACGGGCGTCTGCTGTCGGGATTGAGCGCGATCGGGGTTTCGCCCGGGGACGTGACCGACGTCATTCTCAGTCACGGGCATCCCGATCACATCGGATCATGCAGCGTGGACGGCGAGCCGCTGTTCAAGAATGCGCGCTATCATCTGCCGCCGAACGAGCTGGAATTCTGGACCCAGAAACCAGACGAAGAACAAAGCTTCATGAACCTGATGCTTGCGGTCGGCAATGCGCAGCTCGAACCGGTGCGGGCGCTGATCCAGCCCTATGCCGACGGCGACGAAATCGTGCCCGGCATCACTGCGGTGTCCGCTCCGGGGCATACGCTGGGCCATCATGCGTTCATGATCCGCGATGGCGATGACGCCTTGCTGCATCTGATGGATGCCGCGGTACACTATCTCGTGGGACCCGAAGAACCCGACTGGGCACTGGCCGTTGAAATGGATGCAACAGCCGCCGCAGACACGCGCCGCAAGCTGTTCAAGCAAGCGGCCGAGAAAAACCTGATGGTTGCCGGATACCATTTCCCGTTTCCCGGCATCGGCAAGATCATCCCGCAGGATAACGCCTGGCGCTTTGTGCCGGTGCAAACCGCCTGACGCGCGACCCGATGTCGAAAAAGGACGTTCATACGATGCAGAAAACACTCGTTCTGGTGCTGATCCTCATGTTGACAGCAAGGGCGATGACGCTGGCCTTTATCCACCGCGCAGGCGGTGGAGGGGTCGGCGACCCGCCTCTGGCGTGGCTCATGCCGCTGATTGGCGATGCGGTTGTCGGGCTTTCGGGTCTGGCGGTCGCATATCTGATCTGGACCCGTCGCGGTCTGGCCGTCTGGACCGTGATCGTGGTCTGGAACGCGATTGCGATCTGGGATGCGATGTCGGCCTTCATCATTCAACAGACCGTGCCCTGGCCCGCGTTCTTCATGGTGCAGATTTTCGGCTCGTCCATGTTCTTTCTGGCCTCTGCAATGCATCTGGTCATTCTGGTTCTGGTCCTGCGCGATCCGCTCCGCTCGGAATTGATAACGGAAAACATGGGCAGGTGATGCGACGGCCAACGCCTGCTTCCGATTGCCGTCGCTCCGGGGCGCATCGCCCAAAGCGACAATGACACGACCACCACAAAGCCCCCAAGAGCCGGCGGCAGATCGGCAAAACGCGGCCCGTCGATGGCCCGTCGATGGCGCATCTGCGCGCCCAAATGCTTAACAAAACTCTAAACCGCCTCTGTAAGTTATTGATTTTGCACAGGCCTCCCGCTGTCCCAGCGTGGGACATCTCCGCACCCCCTTGGCACGCGCGCCCGACAGGTCCATATAAGCCCCGAACCGAATGAGAGGATCAAAACATGACCGATCTGGGACTGATAGGCGGCACCGCCCCCGCCCCCGCCCCCGCCGACCTGATCAAGGACAGCACCGAGGCGACATTCATGGCCGACGTGGTCGAAACCAGCCAGACCGTGCCTGTGATCGTCGATTTCTGGGCGCCGTGGTGCGGCCCCTGCAAAACCCTGGGCCCACAGCTCGAAGAGGCGGTCAGGGCCGCCAAGGGCGCGGTCAGGATGGTCAAGATCAACGTGGACGAGGCCCAGATGCTGGCCGGTCAGCTGCAGATCCAGTCGATCCCGACCGTCTACGCCTTCTGGCAGGGTCAACCCGTGGACGGGTTCCAGGGCGCGCAGCCCAAATCCGAAATCACCGCCTTTGTCGAACGGGCGATCAAGGCCGCGGGCGGCGAAAGCCCCGAAGACGGCCTGAACGAAGCCGTCGGGGCCGCCGAAGAGATGCTGGCCGAAGGCGCGGCGGTGGATGCCGCGCAAACCTTTGCCGCCATTCTCGAGGAACAGCCCGCCCATGCCGCCGCCTATGGGGGCCTCGTGCGGGCCCACATCGCCATGGACGATCTGGATCAGGCCGAGGCGATCCTGAACGGCGCGCCGGTCGAAATCTCGAAATCCCCCGAACTCGACGCCGCCCACGCCCAGCTGGAACTGGCGCGTCAGGCCGCCGACGCCGGCCCCGTCGCCGACCTGCGCGCCGCAGTCGAGGCGGACCCGGACAATCACGAGGCAAGGCTGGAACTGGCCAAGGCCCTGCAAGCCAACGGCGAGACGGCAGCAGCCGTCGACGAATTGCTCGAATTGTTCCGCCGCGACCGCGACTGGAACGACGGCGCGGCCAAGACGCAGCTCTTCACGATCTTCGACGCGCTCAAGGCCAATGACCCGATCGTTTTGAACGGACGGCGGCGGCTCAGCTCGATGATATTTGCCTGATGGCGCGGGCGCGCTAGCTGGCAGGATATGATCAAGGTGACTGACCTCCCCGGAACGATGCCGGTGTTTCCATTGCCGGGCGCGCTCCTGTTGCCGCGTTCCCGTCTGCCCCTTCACATATTCGAGCCGTGCTATCTGCAGATGCTGGATGACGCGCTGAAAACGCCCGGTCGCCTGATCGGGATGGTACAGCCCAACGAGGTGGCCGGGCGCAGCGGCAACGGCCTGCACACCATCGGCTGCGCGGGCCGCATCACCCAGTTTTCCGAGACCGAGGACAACCGCTATCTGATCACGCTCAGCGGCATCTCGCGGTTCCGCGTCCTCAAGGAGATCGAAGGGTTCACCCCCTACCGCCGCTGCGATGTGGCCTGGGACGGGTTCGGGCGCGATCAGGGCAAGGCCGAAGAAGACGCGGCCTTTGACCGTCAGGGTTTTCTGGACCTGCTGGGCCGCTATTTCGACGCCCGCGCGCTTTCTGCGGATTGGGAAACACTGAAAGAGGCCGAGGACGAGCTGCTGATCAACTCGCTGTCGATGATGCTGGATTTCGATCCCGAAGACAAACAGGCCCTGCTCGAAGCCCCGTCGCTCAGCACACGTCGCGAAACACTGGTGACGCTGATCGAATTCGATCTGCGCGGTGGCGAAGGAGATATGCTGCAATGAACACGAATGCAGACCGTCGCATGCTGGAATCCCTGATCTGCCCGCAAACCCACGCCCTTCTGCGCTATGACGCACAGGCACAGGAATTGATTTCCGAAAATGCCGGGCTTGCCTATCCGATCCGCAACGGCATTCCGGTGATGCTGGTCGATGAGGCCCGCAAGATCGACTAAAGCGGAACGCCGCGCATCAGCCGCGGCAGTTCACCCGTCAGCCCCGCCGCCTCGCGGATAAAGCTGCGCCGTAGGGTGGGCATTCTGCCCACCAGCCCCATGCCCAGATCTCGCACGCCACGCACCAGTGTATTATCATTCGAAAACAGACGGTTAAAGTTGTCCGTGGCGAGTGCCAGCGCGGTGTTGTCAAAGCGCCGCCATTCTTCGTAGCGCGCCAGAACCGCCTCGGCGCCCGCGTCCTCCCCGCGCCGGGTCGCATCCGTGATCACCTCGGCCAGCGCGGCAATATCGCGCATGCCCGCATTCAGCCCCTGACCCGCGATCGGGTGCATCCCGTGGGCCGCATCCCCGACCAGTGCTGTGCGCTCCGCAACCAGACGCGCCGCAAGGGACAGCGACAGAGGGTAGGTAAAGCGTTTGCCGGTCAGGCTGATCTCGCCCAGAAAGTCGCCAAAGCGGGGGCGCAGCATCGTCAGGTATTCCTCGTCCGCAAGGGCCTGAAAGGCCGCCGCCGTTTCGGTCCGCTCGCTCCAGACGATTGAACTGACATTGCCGGGCAGGGGCAGGATGGCGAGCGGTCCGGGGGGCATGAAGAACTGATGGGCGATGCCGTGGTGCGGCTTTTCATGGGCGATGGCGCAGACAAGCGCGGTCTGGCCATAATCCCACCCCGTCCGCTTTATGCCCGCACGGGTGGCGGTGCCGCTGCCGCGCCCGTCGGCCCCGATCAGCACCGACCCGGAGAGTTTCCTTCCCGACTCGAGGGTCAGCGTGACAGCGCCCGGTGCACTCTGTTGCGCGGTGACCGTCTGGCCGGACAGGTGCGTGACACCGTCGGTGGCGGCCATCGCCTCCAGCAGCGCGCGGCGCAGGTGGCGGTCCTGCACCATGTGGCCCATCGGGCCTTCCTCGATTTCGGCGTGATCGAAATGCATGAAAAAGGGCGACGGCCCTTCGCCCGCGCGCCCGTCGCTGACCTTGATTTCGAGGATCGGCTGGCTGTGAGCGGCGACTGCATCCCAGACACCGATACCGTCCAACAAACGCTGCGACGTCAGCGCCACCGCATAGCTGCGCCCGTCAAAACGCGCGGACTTGCGGACCTTCTCGCTCAATGCGTCGATCACCGTCACGCTGTGCCCGCCGCGGGCCAGCGCAAGGGCAAGGATCGGGCCGGACAGGCCGCCACCGACGATCAGGATACCTGTGTTATCGCTCATGGTGCGCACTATGGCGGTGCGCATGGGATTGTCCATGCGTTGCGACGTCGCTACCGTCCCCGCAAGAGCAGCGGAGAGGCGATGATGCAGGACTGGCTAGGCAAAAGTGCGTGCGATCTGGGGCGCGCGATCGGCGCGGGAGAGATTGACCCGGTCAATCTGGCACATGCGTTTTTCGACCGGATCGAGGGCCATGACCTCAAGGATCGAATCTATGCCCGCCTGACCAGAGACCGCGCCATGGCCGAGGCCCGTGCCGCGTCCGAGCGCGCCCGCGCCGGGCGTCGCCTGTCGCCGTTGGACGGCGTGCCGATCAGCTGGAAAGACCTGTTTGACACCGCCGGTGTCGGGACCGAAGCGGGATCGGCCCTGCTGAAAGGCCGGGTGCCCGACGCGGACGCGGTCGTCGTGCAGAACGCCACGGCTGCGGGATTGGTCTGTCTGGGCAAAACGCACATGAGCGAGCTGGCTTTTTCGGGCCTTGGCTACAATCCGTCGACGGCAACGCCGCCGTGTGTCAATGACGCGGACGCGGTGCCGGGCGGCTCGTCCTCGGGTGCGGCGACATCGGTTGCCTTTGGCCTCGCACCTGCGGCCATCGGGTCGGATACGGGCGGATCGGTGCGTATTCCTGCGGCCTGGAACGATCTGGTCGGGTTGAAGACAACCCATGGCCGTTTGTCTCTTGAAGGCTGCGTCCCGCTGAGCCTCAGGTTCGACACGGTCGGGCCGCTGACACGCACTGTCGAGGACGCCGCCGTGCTGATGGCTGTGATGCGCGCAGCACCTGCGCCTGATCTGCGCGGCGCATCCCTTGTGGGGCGGCGGTTTGCGGCGCTGCAAACGGCTGTTCTGGATGATATCCGCCCCGCCCCGCTGGCGGCCTATGAGACGGCCATCGAGCGGTTGCGCGCGGCCGGCGCGCATGTCGAAGAGCTGGACGTGCCCGCAGTCGCCGACGCGCTGGCGCTGGCAGGCCCCCTGTTGCCGGGAGAAGTCTATGGCCTGTGGCGTGATGTCATCGAAGCCAACCCGGAGGCGATGTATGTCGAAATTCTGGAGCGGTTCCGCCTTGGCAAGACGTTCAGCGCGCCGGATTACAGCGCGGCATGGGCACACCTGGACGCGGCCCGCGCGGGCTGGGACGCGGCGACCGTGGCCTATGACGCTGTTCTGGCCCCGACGGCCCCGATCCTGCCGCCGGACCTTGGGCGGTTGAATGCGGATGGGGACTATTACAAGACGGAAAATCTGCTGGCGTTGCGCAACACCCGGATCGGCAACCTTTTGGGCATCTGTGCGCTGACACTGCCCACCGGTGCGCCCAGTTGCGGGATCATGTTGATGGGCGCGCGGGACTGTGACGCGGCGCTGCTGCGGATGGGTGTGGCTGCGCAGGCCGCACTGGCGTGATCTGAAGGGCGCTCTGCGCGCGACGCCATGTTTCAGGGGGGCCAGCCCCCCGTCCTTCGGACTCCCCCCGGGATTTTTTCAATCAGAGAAGACAAGGGGTTGGCGGAATTGCCACGGGCGTGCCTTTTTGGCGCGGTTTTTCTGGACGCGGGAGTCCTGCTTGGGGTAACTTGATGGAAACGGGGCATGAATGATCCCGAACCTGAGGCAGTTTGATGAAGATTCCCGAGCGGTTTTCGAACCTTCCGGCTTATGCGTTCCCGCGTCTGCGGGCGCTGCTTGATCACCATCCGGCGGGTGGTGATGTGGTGCATATGACCATCGGAGAGCCGAAACATGCCTTTCCGGCGTGGGTGACGGACGTGATTGTTGAACACGCCGCGGGGTTCAACCGCTATCCGCCCAATGAGGGCATTGCCGAACTGCGCGGTGCCATTTGTAACTGGGTTCAGCGCCGCTATGGCGTCAGGAAGGACCCGGATGTGCATGTCATGCCGCTCAATGGCACGCGCGAGGGGTTGTACAATGCCGGTATGGCGCTGTGCCCCGAGGACAAGAACGGCGCACGCCCGGTCGTTTTGCTGCCCAACCCGTTTTATCAGGTTTACCTGCTGGCGGCGATTTCATCCGGGGCGGAGCCTGTTCTGGTGCCGGCGACGGCCGAAACCGGGCATTTGCCGGATTTTGCCGCTGTTGACCCGGGCATCCTGAACCGCACCGTGGCCTGTTACATGTGTTCGCCCGCGAACCCGCAGGGCGCTGTGGCCGATGCCGCCTATTGGCGTGATCTGATTGCCCTGGGCGAACGGTACGATTTCCGGATTTTCGCGGATGAGTGTTATTCCGAGATCTACCGCGACGTGCCCCCTGTGGGTGTGCTGGAATGCGCGGGCGATGCGGATCCCGAACGCATTGTGGCGTTCCATTCGCTGTCCAAACGCTCGAACCTGCCGGGGTTGCGTTCGGGTTTTGTCGTGGGTGGCCCGGCCACGATGCGCGAGGTACGTCAGTTGCGCACCTATGCCGGCACGCCGTTGCCCACGCCGCTGCAACATGCCGCCGCCGCCGTTTGGGCGGACGAGGCACATGTGGTCGAGAACCGCGCGCAATATCACGAGAAGTATGCGCTGGCTGATCGCATTCTTGGCAATGTGCCGGGATACGTCGCGCCCGAGGCGGGATTTTTCCTGTGGCTGCCGGTCGAGGATGGCGAGGCGGCTGCGCTGAAGCTGTGGAAGGCCACGGGGGTGCGGGTGCTGCCCGGTGCGTATCTGGCGCGTGAAATAGACGGGTTGAACCCCGGTGAGACATATATTCGGGTGGCCCTGGTCGCCCCAAAGGCAGAGACGGAGCGGGGGCTGACAGCCATCCGTGACACTCTTTACGCCGCATAAAAACGAGAGGCAAAGCATGGCATATCAGACACGGCGCGACCCGCTTTTTGACCAGAACGTGCAGGCGGCGATTGAAAAGCGCAGCCGCGAGTTGATTGGCATTGCGTTGCTGATCGCAGGTGCGATGGCGGCGGCGATGATGCTGAGCTACACTCCGCAAGACCCGAACTGGATGGCGTCGACGGATGCGCCGGTGCAGAACTGGATGGGGCGCACCGGGGCGGCGCTGGCGGCACCGATGTTCATGATCGCCGGCTGGGGCATTTTCGGCATTGCAGTGGTTCTGATCGTCTGGGGCGTGCGGTTCTTGCTGCATCTGGGACGCGAACGCGCGTTGGGGCGGCTGATCTTTGCCCCGATCGCCATCGCGTTCGGGTCGATCTATGCCGCCACGCTGCAACCGGGCGCTGAATGGAGCGCGACGCACGGCTTTGGCCTTGGCGGGTTGTTCGGCGATACGGTCATGGCGTTTTTGCTGACGGCCCTGCCCATCGGGTCGACCTTTACGATCAAGCTGATGTCGCTTTCCATGGGGGCCGGGATCGTCGTTTTCGGCGCGTTTGTCCTTGGCTTTACCAGGCCAGAGGTATTGCGCATCGGTCGTTTCCTGCTGGTGGGGCTGGTGGTGGCCTATGCCGGGTTGATGACCTTGCTGGGGCGTGGCGCCAGTGGCGCGGTGCAGGCGGCCCGCGCGATGCAGGACCGTCAGGCGGAACGCCGCGCCCAGCGTGAACTCGCGGCGCAAGAGGCCGAGGCCTACGCCTTTTCGATCCCTGCCGAAGCGGACATGCTGCCCGAATACGAGGACGACGATGCGCCGCTCAGACGCGGCTTGCTGGCCCGCGTGCCCTCTTTGATCAAGCGGGCCGAACCGGCGCCTCAGGCGATGCCGGATATGGAACTTGTCGAAACCTACAGCGACGTCGATGTCGGCGACGGGCCCGGCGATGCACGGATCAGAAACAAGATTGGGGACGTGATCAGGTCGCGCGTGCGCACCGTACCTGCCGGGCAGCCACATCCGAATGCGCCTCTGACCAAGGGGCGCGGACGTGGGCCCGACCCGCTGGTTCTGAATGGCACACCGCGCCATGGCCTGCCGCCCGAACCGCCGCTGACAGCCGGAGTGGTTTCCCGCCGGGCAGAGCCGCCGCTGACTGCGCAGGCGCCCGCGGACTATCCGGAGTATCAGGACGACGTGATCGAACCGGTTGTGCCCGACATGCCGATGCCCGACCCCATTGCCGCCCAGCCTGCGCCCGAAGCGCGCCGGGTTGTGCAACAGCCCAACAGAAAACCCGTGCAACCCAGCACCCGCGCGCAGGCCGAGGCACAGCCCAAACTGGCCTTCGAGGACACCCATCCCGGCTTCGAACTGCCCCCGCTCAACCTGCTGGAAGCGCCCACGCAAGCGCAGCGCCACCAGTTGAGCGACGAAGCACTGGAAGAAAACGCGCGGATGCTGGAATCCGTGCTTGATGACTATGGCGTCAAGGGCGAGATCGTCTCCGTGCGCCCCGGACCGGTCGTGACCATGTACGAACTCGAACCCGCGCCGGGCCTCAAGGCGTCGCGCGTGATCGGGCTGGCGGATGACATCGCGCGGTCGATGGCCGCCCTGTCGGCGCGCGTGTCCACGGTGCCGGGCCGCTCGGTCATCGGGATCGAACTGCCCAACGAACATCGCGAAAAGGTGGTCCTGCGCGAAATCCTCGCCAGCCGCGACTTTGGCGACAGCAACATGCGCCTGCCGCTTGCGCTGGGCAAGGACATCGGCGGCGACAGCATGGTCGCCAACCTTGCCAAGATGCCGCACCTGCTGATCGCGGGGACAACCGGGTCAGGCAAATCGGTGGCGATCAACACCATGATCCTGTCGCTGCTCTACAAGCTGACGCCCGAGGAATGCCGCCTGATCATGATCGACCCCAAGATGCTGGAACTGTCGGTCTATGACGGCATCCCGCACCTTCTGTCCCCGGTTGTGACCGACCCTAAAAAGGCGGTTGTGGCCCTGAAATGGACCGTCGGCGAGATGGAGGAACGCTATCGCAAGATGTCCAAGATGGGCGTGCGCAACATCGAAGGGTACAATGGCCGCGTCCGCGAGGCACTGGCCAAGGACGAAATGTTCAGCCGCACGGTGCAGACCGGATTTGACGATGACACGGGCGAGCCGATCTTCGAGACGGAAGAATTTCAGCCCGTCGCACTGCCCTATATCGTGGTGATCGTGGACGAGATGGCCGACCTGATGATGGTTGCGGGCAAAGAGATCGAGGCCTGCATCCAGCGTCTGGCGCAGATGGCGCGGGCCTCCGGCATTCACCTGATCATGGCCACACAGCGCCCGTCGGTCGATGTGATCACCGGCACGATCAAGGCGAACTTTCCCACGCGAATCAGCTTTCAGGTGACCAGCAAGATCGACAGCCGCACCATTCTGGGCGAAATGGGGGCCGAACAACTGCTGGGCATGGGCGATATGCTGTACATGGCCGGCGGCGCCAAGATCACGCGCTGCCACGGGCCGTTCGTGTCGGATGAAGAGGTCGAAGAGGTCGTGAACCACCTCAAGGCCTTCGGGGTGCCGGATTACGTCAGCGGCGTGCTGGACGGGCCCGCCGAGGACCGCGAAAGCAACATTGACGCGGTGCTGGGCCTTGGCGGCAATACGGATGGCGAGGATGCGCTCTATGACACCGCTGTCGCGATCGTGATCAAGGACCGCAAATGCTCGACATCCTACATCCAGCGCAAGCTGGCAATCGGCTACAACAAGGCCGCGCGGCTGGTCGAACAGATGGAGGATGAAGGCGTGGTGAGCAGTGCCAACCACGTCGGCAAACGCGAGATTCTGGTGCCGGAACACGGTTAGGTGCATGAAACGGTGCACACCCTGTGCACAGGCTGTGCACGCGTGGTGCACAGCACAGATCGCGCCGCAGTTTTCAGATTTTGAAATCTGACACCTGCTCGGATGTGCCGGGATCAGCAGCCTTTTGCCGGGTTTGATCGCCCGTGCTATCGCATAACACCGCCGCGCGCTCTATATCGGGATCAACGACACTGATCCCAGGGACGGACCCACAGATGATCCGCATGACACGTATCGCAACCTTTGCATTTGCACTGCTGGCCGGGCACGCCGCATGGGCTGAAAAGCTGCCGCTGGCCCAGATTTCGGCCTATCTGAACGATCTCAAGACAGCCGAGGGGTCCTTTACGCAGATCAACGATGATGGCTCGATCAGCACGGGCACGATCTATATCAAACGGCCCGGCAGGATGCGGTTTGAATACAACGCGCCTGACAGCGCGCTGGTGGTGGCATCGGCCAACGCCGTCTACATCGCGGATTCCAAATCCAACCAGCCGCCTGAAACCTACCCGCTGCGGCGCACACCGCTGTCGCTGATCCTTGCCCGCAACGTGGATCTGGGGCGCGCAAACATGGTTGTGGGGCATGATTTCGACGGCACAGCCACGATTGTGACGGCGCAAGACCCTGAAAACCCTGAATTTGGCAACATCCAGATGAAGTTTACGGGCAACCCCGTGCAACTGCGCCAATGGGTGGTGAACGACGATGGCGGCGGGCAGACAACCGTGGTTCTGGGCGCACTCAAAACAGGCGGATCACTGTCGAACCGCCTGTTTGATGCGCCGCGCCGGGGCGGAAACTAGCCGCGACGCCCGCCGCAGGACTGGAGTTGGGCGGCATACATGGCCGAGCGTTGATCGACCTCGCCAGCCACACGGACAAGCCACGGTTTGCTGTTATACGACCCGCGACGAAACCCGTTGCGTCCTTCGTGATAGGCCAGATACTGATTGCGCGCGTCTGACACGGGCACGCCCAGCCGGGCCTGTGTCTGCACCATGTACCAGCCCATGAAATCGGTCGCATCGCGGATCCGGTCACGCCGCGCCGATCGCTTGCCCGTCGCCACCCGGTATTCGTCCCACGTGCCGTCAAGCGCCTGAGAATAGCCAAAGGCGCTGGATTGACGGCCCAGCGGAATTACACCAGCCGCATAGCGGTACGGGGTGCGCGCATCCGATATGAATTTGCTTTCCTGATAGATGGTTGCCATCTGGACGTGCACGGGTACGCCGTACTTCCGCTCGGTGGCGCGGAACGCTTTCATGTATTCCGGGCGCTCTGTAATGATCGAACAGGCGTTGTCCAGCTGACGGGGGGCCTTGCCTGACCCACCGCCACAGCTGGCAGCCAATAGAACCAATGTCAAAGCGCGAAAGAGTCTGCTCATCTGCCTCACTCGCTTTTGTTTTTTATTTTGTAGGCAGCATAGCGAAAAAAGGCGCGCGTGGAAATCACGAATTGTTAAGGCGCGTTTTGCACCATCATGAGCGGCGCAACCGCGAAACCACCCTACAGGACAGCCGCAAGGATCAAAGGCAGCGCGGCCACAGACATCAGGGTCGAAGCGACAACCAGCCCCGCAACAGACGGCGCATCCGCCCCGTACTTTTCAGCAAGCAAATACGAGGTGACGGCCACCGGCGTGGCAACCTGCAAAACCAGCACTCCGAACGCGACCGGGTCGAGGTCGAAGAATGTCCCGACACCCCACGCGATTCCAACGCAGAGGCACAGCTTAACAAGGGATAAACCCACCGCGCGCACCATCCCCTTGGCCGACAGTCGGGCCACGGCGACACCCAGCGTGATCAGCATCATCGGGATCGCCATCTGGCCCACAAGGCTCAGCGTGTTGGTCAGGAATTCAGGTGTCTCCCAACCCTGCCACAGGAACACAGCACCCAGTACGGTGCTCCAGACCAGCGGTTCGCGCAGCACACGACCCAGCGATCCCGCCCCCGCCACCAGCCAGATGCCATAGGTGTAGGACCACAGGGCCATGATCGCGAACACGATGATGGCATAGCTCAGGCCCACATCCCCAAAGGCAAACAGCGCCAGCGGCAGACCCAGATTGCCGGTGTTTCCAAAGATCAGCGGCGCGGTATAGGTCCGCGTTTCAAGCCGCAGCAGCCTGACCAGGGCCAGAAAGGCAAGCGTGACAATGCCATAGGCCGTGATCGACGCAAACGACAGCGCCGTAAGCGCGGCAGGCTCGATCCGGGTCTGCATGAGTGAGACAAAGATCAGACAGGGCAACGAAAGTGTCATGGCCAGCTGGGTGACGAACTGGATACGGTATTCCAGCCCGACCTTGACCCAGACAAAGCCGATGCTGGCCAGAAGGAAAACAGGGGCAACGATCTGAAGGACTGTTACTGTAAGGTTCACAGACTGTTTCCAGCAAAAAAGCGCTCAATTATTGGACAAATGTCCCTTGCACCGTGTAGTCACGGACGGTAGGGGGCGCAACGTCATGCTTAGAACTCGCGCAAAATACCACTTGGGCCAAGTTGTCCGCCACAAAAAACACCCTTTTCGTGGTGTGGTTTTTGATGTCGATCCCGAATTTTCCAATACCGACGAATGGTACGAGGCGATTCCCGAAGACAGCCGCCCGAAAAAGGCGCAGCCGTTCTATCACCTGCTGGCCGAGAACGACCAAAGCTATTATGTGGCCTATGTGTCCGAGCAGAACCTCGTCGCCGACTATTCCGGCGAACCCGTGGATCACCCGGACATCCCCGACCTGTTCGGACCGTTTCAGGATGGCACCTACCCGCTGCATTTCCAACTGAACTGAAGGCAGGCGCGGCGACAGCCCGCCAGTCTCAATAGCCCAGCGCACACCCGTCCTTGCGCGCATCACTTGCGCCTTCCAACACGCCGGACTCGTGCATCCTGACGGCCTGAGCGCCACCGATGGCTTTGTCGGGAACAATGACATTGTGGCCCATTTCGGCCAATTCCGCGCGAACCGCATCGCTGTATCCACGCTCCACCTTCATGTCGCCCTTGTCGCTGAAGGCGCGCGGCGCATCAATGGCCGCCTGGGGGTCCATGCCGAAATCGACCATGTTGGTCACGAACCGGGCGTGTCCGTTGGGCTGGTACGCCCCCCCCATGACGCCAAAGGGCATGAAGGGTTTGCCCCCCTTGGCCAGCATACCGGGAATGATCGTGTGCATCGGGCGCTTGCCGCCCTTCAGTTCGTTCGGATGCCCGTTTTCGAGGGAAAAGCCCGAGCCACGGTTTTGCAGCAATATCCCGTATTTTTCAGACGCGATGCCCGATCCGAAGCCGTTGAAGATCGAATAGATCAGTGAAACAGCCATGCCGTCACGGTCCACGACCGTTATATAGATCGTGTCCTTGTGCACCTGTTCGGACAGGCTTGTCGCATTTGGCATGGCGCGGTTCGGGTCAACCAGGGCGGCCAGCGCAGCCGCCGTTTCCGGGGCGAGCATGTGGTCAAGCCGCGTCGTGTAGTCGGGGTCGGCCAGAAAGCGGTTGCGCGCATCATAGGCCAGTTTCGCCACTTCGGCCTCGATATGGGCGCGCCGGGTGCCAAGTGGGTCCATGCCCGCAAGGTCAAAATGGGTCAGCATGTTCAGCATCAGGTTCGCCGTCGCACCGTGTCCGTTCGGCGGATGCTCGAACAGGTCGGTGCCCTTGTACGTGCTGCTGATCGGGGTGGTGTCGGTGCAGGCGGCAGAAGCGAAATCATACGCCGTGTGTTTCCCGCCGGCCGCGCGCAGGGCCGCCAGCATGTCTTGCATGACTTCGCCGGTGTAAAACCCGTCGCGCCCAAGGGCCGCGATCTTGCGCAGAACGTCGGCCTGACCGGGTGCGGCGAAAACCTGTCCCGGGCGCGGCACTTTTCCGTCGATAAGATAGTGATCCCGCGCCACGCCTTGCAAAACCCCGGCGTCGCGTTCCCAGTCAAAGGCCACGCGGTTAGCCACCGGAACCCCTTGCTCGGCATAGTGGATCGCAGGGGCAAGGATTCGGTCGAGACCCAGCTTGCCCACCCGTTCCGACAGGGTGCAGAAGGCGTCGATTGCTCCGGGAATGGTCACGGCGTGGGGGCTTTGGATGGGCACAACGGTTTCGCCGGATGCCCGCAAATCCGCGGCATCCAGTGCCGCAGGGGCACGTCCCGACCCGTTGAGCGCGCTGATCTTGCCGCTTGCATCGGACCACAGAACAAAGCAGTCGCCACCAATCCCTGTCATCTGGGGTTCACAAATGCCCAGCAGAACAGCGCCGGCAATGGCCGCGTCCATGGCATTGCCACCCGATTTCAGCGTCTCGATCGCCGTTTGAGCTGCCAGGGGGTGCGACGTTGCGCACATGCCCGAAGATGCAAAAACCGGTGATCGCCCGGGAATGTGAAAGTCACGCATGTTCGAAGGCCCCTCTCGTCATCGCCATGACCGGCAACCTAGCTGTGTCGGTCGCCATGTCTATCGGATTGTTCGGTGTAAGGTCCTCGGTGCCGCGCACTGGGTGGGGGCAATTAAACGCGACACCGAGGGAAGCTATATGCAGCTACAGAACTTGGTATGCCGACTGATCAAGGCAGTAATGTGGTCCATGCGCGGCAGTTTCGGGAAAACTGCCCTGTTCGGCCTGCGGGTAATGGTCAGAGGGAATTCACAACTGAACAGGGCGTTTCAGCCCCCGCGCGTGCAGGGATATCGACCGCTCTGACACATTGCCGGTCGCGGTCCAAACGCCGCGCGATTGGCGCGGCATATCGCGTTGCGTTGGTGAATGCTGCTCGTGATGCAATCCTGGGGGCCAGACCGGATCGGATCAGCCGATGGCGACCGCAAGCCGCAGTTTCAGATGATTTTCGGCATTGATGCGGTCATAGGTGACATCCTTGGCCAGATCCTTGATCAGGAACCAGCCGAAACCACCTTCGGGCATGTCGTTCAGGGCGACGTCGGTTTGCGCCGGAGTTCCAAGTGGGGTTTGCCCATCCGGCATCGCGCGGCCATTGTCCACAACTGTCATATGCAACCCGTCGCGTGCGTGGCTGCAGGTGATGCTGATCGGCCCATGCGGGTCGCCTTCGGGATAGGCATGCTCGACAATGTTGTTCAGCGCCTCGGCCATGACCAATTCGACAGTGCCTGCTTCCTCGACATCCAGCGACAGTGGTTTGAGCCCGTCCATGAGCCTTTTCAGTGCTTCGCGGACTGCCATTCCACCGCTATGGATGGAGATCTGGAAAACGGGCAGTTTCGAAACGAGGGACATGGCACAGTCTTTCATCAGGAACGACAATTCAGGCTTTCAGCTCTTCAAGAGCGCCATCAAGGGTCGAGAACACGCTAAACACGCTGTCCATTCTGGTAAGGCGAAACACCTTTTCCACTGTCGGCGTCAAACCGGCCAGCGCCAGTTTTCGCGACGCTCCCATATGCTTCATCGAGGCAACGATTGCCCCCAAGCCACTGGAATCGATGAATTTGACCTGACTGAGGTCCAGAACAACCGTGTCGCTGCCCCCTTCGGTCGAGGCGCGCATTGCATCCTTGAACTCGATTGCCACCGCTGCATCAATCCGGTCGTCAAGCACAGCGACGACTTGCAGGTTCTCTTCTGATCGGCTGCGAAGTTCCATATCCGGCCTCATCCAGGTTTCTCGTTACGTTGCGTGTCTAAAAGGCAATCCTTACTATTGTGTTTCCACCTGCTCAAAAGGAGTCCGACTCATGAAACCAGTTGTCATCGCGGGCGCGGCCCGCACACCCATGGGCGGCTTTCAGGGCGCGCTGTCGGATGTGTCCGCCGCCACGTTGGGGGGGCGCGCCATTCGAGCGGCAATGAACGATGCCGGTACCCGGTCAGCCGACGAAGTCCTGATGGGATGTGTTCTGCCCGCCGGTCAGGGACAGGCGCCCGCACGCCAGGCGGGATTTGCGGCCGGGCTTGGCCAGGAGGTGCCCGCGACCACCCTCAACAAGATGTGCGGATCGGGAATGAAGGCGGCGATGGTGGCCTTCGATCAAATCGCACTGGGCCACGCAGACACCATGATCGCGGGCGGCATGGAAAGCATGTCAGGCGCCCCCTACATCCTGCCAAAGATGCGCGCGGGCGCCCGGCTCGGTCATGCTCAAGCGATGGATCACATGTTTCTCGACGGGCTCGAAGACGCCTATGACAAGGGGCGGCTGATGGGCACATTCGCCGAGGATTGCGCCGAAACCTATCAATTCACACGCGACATTCAGGATGACTATGCGCTGCGGTCGCTGTCCCGCGCCCAGGAAGCAATTGCCAACGGCGCGTTCGACACCGAGGTCACGCCTGTCGAGGTGACCTCGCGCAAAGGGGCGATCACGGTCAGCACGGATGAACAACCCGGCGCGGCACGGCCCGACAAGATTCCACACCTGAAACCGGCATTCCGCGACGGCGGAACCGTGACGGCGGCAAATTCCTCGTCCATCTCGGACGGGGCGGCGGCGCTTGTACTTGCGTCAGAAGCCGCGGCGAACGCACAGGGCCTGACAGTGCGCGCACGCATCCTCGGTCACGCCAGCCATGCGCAGGCCCCGGCCCTGTTCACCACAGCGCCCGTGCCCGCAGCGCAAAAACTGCTTGCGCGCATCGGATGGTCCAGGGACGACGTCGATCTGTGGGAGGTGAACGAGGCCTTTGCCGTGGTCCCGCTCGCATTCATGCACGAAATGGGGCTCAGCCACGACGTGGTCAACGTCAACGGCGGGGCCTGTGCCCTCGGACATCCCATCGGGGCCTCGGGCGCGCGGATCATGGTGACACTGCTGAACGCGCTCGAAAAACGCGGACTGAAGCGTGGAATTGCGGCGATCTGCATCGGCGGCGGCGAAGGCACCGCGATTGCCATCGAAAGGGTCTGATCCTTCTCTGATTTCGAAAATCCTCGGGGGAGTCGCGCCAGCGACGGGGGCAGACAGCCCCCTCCGACCTTGCAAGAAAGGCAGGACATATGCCTGACTACACGCTGCTTGCCAAAGCCGTTGCCGCACTCACCAGGGGCGAAGACGACGCGGTCGCGCTCATGGCCACTATCGCCTGCGAAGTGCATCACAGCGACGACCGTTTCGACTGGACAGGGTTCTACCGGGTCACAGAGCCCGGTTTGCTCAGGATTGGTCCCTACCAGGGCGGACATGGCTGTTTGCAAATCCCGTTCTCGCGCGGGGTGTGCGGCGCGGCCGCGACCACGGGCAACGTGCAACTGGTGCGCGACGTAGATGCCTTTCCCGGCCACATCGCCTGCGCCTCCTCGACCCGGTCCGAACTGGTTCTGCCGGTGCGCAACGGGGCCGGTGACCTCATTGCGGTCTTCGACATCGACAGCGATCAACCGGATGCCTTCACCGCCGAGGATGCAGATGCGCTGGGCGGCATTCTCGCGGACGCCTTCAAGGCCGTATGAAAAAATGAGTTGATTTTTCACGAAATCTGCCTTTACGTGAAATTCAACCAGGGAATTTCACGTAACATGCTGCAAACCAACCCGACTTCCCGTTCCAGCCTCGGGGCTGACCTGCGCGCCTTGCGCAAGGCGCGCGGGATGACGTTGCAGGACATGGCGGCGGCCCTCGGGCGTTCCGTCGGTTGGCTCAGCCAGGTCGAACGCGACCTGTCCGAACCGTCGGTCACCGATCTGCGCGACATCGCATCGACCCTCGATATCGCAGTTTCGACCCTGTTCCGGCGCGGCGCGGCCCCGGCGGAAGAAGAAGGCTATGTCGTGCGCGGCACAGCCCGCCGCCCCATCGGGTCACGCACCGCCGGTCTGGTCGAAGAGTTGCTGTCCCCCGACCTTACGGATGATTTCGAAATGGTCCACTCGACGTTTCAGGCGCACAGCGAAATCACAGCGCCCGTCACCCGGCCCACGCAAGAGGTCGGCTATCTCATCTCGGGCCGGCTCGACCTCGAGATCGCAGGCCGCGTGTTCACACTCGCCCCCGGCGACAGTTTTCGCATCCGGGGCGAGGCGTTTCGCTGGATGAACCCCTATGACACCCCCGCCGTGGCGATCTGGGTGATCGCGCCCCCGGTCTACTGATGTCATTCGAGGGGTGGGTCATATTCGCGCTGTTCTGGGTGGTGTTCGTCACCACGCCGGGGCCCAACGCGGTGAACTGCATCACCAACGGGATGACCATCGGATTCCGCCGCGCGCTGATCGGGGTGCTGGCGATCCTGACGCAAGCCACGCTGTTCCTCATCCTGTCCGCCTTGGGCGTTACCGCGCTGATCGCCGCATCCCCAACCATGTTCTGGGTGGCCAAACTGATCGGTGCTGGGTTTCTTGTCTATCTGGGCCTGCGCGGCTGGATGAACGCGAAAAAGCCGCCAAAGATCGCCACTGTATCGGGAAAATCCGTCTATCTGCGGGCGCTGGCCATTGCCACGATCAACCCCAAAAGCGTCGCGGGCTACCTCGCCGCGTTCTCGCAATTCGTGCAACCGGACGTGCCGGTCTGGGACCAGATGTGGCTGATCGTGCCCACGGCGCTGACGATCACGGCACTCAGCTATACCGGGTTCACGGCCCTTGGCGCCGGGATCGGCCGGGCCGCACTCGGGGCGGTCTTCAACGTCTGGGTACGGCGTGTCATGGCGGTCTGCTTCATCATCTATGGCGCGCTGCTCGGGGCCGCCGCCACACCGGGGAGAACCTGATGATCAAGGGAAGCTGTCTGTGCGGGGGCGTCACGTTCGAACTGACCGGGCCTTTGCGCCCATCGGTTGGCTGCCACTGCATCCAGTGCCGCAAGACCAGCGGGCACTATGTTTCGGCCACACAAGTCGGCCCTGACCAGTTGCATATCACCAGCGACGACACACTGGCATGGTACCAGTCCTCGCCAGAGGCGCAGCGGGGGTTCTGCAACATCTGCGGATCATCTCTGTTCTGGCGCAGCGATGCGGACAACGGGGCGACCTCCGTCATGTCGGGCACATTGGACGGACCCACCGGGATCAAGACAGCCAAACATATCTTCACCGCCTTCAAGGGCGATTACTACGACATAGAGGCGGGCGTGCCGCAGCGAGAGGACGGATCATGAGCGATTTTCCAACAACGGCCCGCGTGGTCATCATCGGTGGCGGCGCTGTGGGCACATCCACCCTGTTTCACCTGGCACGCGCGGGGTGGAAAGACTGCGTTCTGCTGGAAAAGAACGAATTGACCGCAGGCAGCACATGGCACGCGGCGGGCAACTGTCCGAACTTTTCGGGGTCCTGGGCGATCCTCAACATGCAGCGATATGGCTTGGAAATGTATCGCACGCTGGCCACCGACGTCGATTACCCGATGAACTACCACGTCACCGGGTCACTGCGTCTGGCCCACTCCAAAGAGCGGATGCAGGAGTTTGAACGGGTGTCTGGCATGGGCCGTTATCAGGGTCTCGACATGCCGATCCTGACGCCCGACGAAATGAAAACACACCACCCGTTCATGGAAACCCACGACCTTGCGGGCGGCATGTGGGATCCGCTGGACGGTGACATCGACCCGGCGCAACTGACCCAGGCGATGGCCAAGGGCGCGCGCGATGCGGGTGCGCGGATCGAACGGTTCTGCCCTGCCACCGGCATTGACCGCGACGGGGACGAATGGATTGTCAAGACCGACAAGGGCGACATCCGCTGCGAATTCGTGGTGAACTGCGCAGGCTATTACGCGCAGCGCGTGGGCGAGATGTTCAAACCGTTTGGCGGGCGCACCGTGCCGATGGTGGTCATGTCGCACCAGTACTTCCTGACGGACGAGATTGCCGACGTCGCCGCATGGACCAGGGAAAACGGGCGCAAGCTGCCCATCATCCGCGATGTCGACATCAGCTATTATCTGCGGCAGGACAAGAACGGCCTGAACCTCGGCCCTTACGAGCGCAACTGCAAGGCGCACTGGATCACGCCAGACGATCCGATGCCCGAGGATTTCAGCTTTCAACTCTATCCCGACGATCTGGAACGGCTGGAATTCTATATCGAGGACGCGATGCAGCGTGTGCCCGCCCTTGGCACCGCCGGTGTCGGGCGCAACATCAACGGGCCCATTCCATACGCCCCCGACGGGTTGCCGCTTCTTGGCCCCATGCCGGGCGTCAGAAACGCGTTCGAGGGCCACTGCTTTACCTTTGGCATCGCGCAGGGGGGTGGTGCCGGCAAGGTGCTGTCGGAATGGATCATGCAGGGCGAAACCGAATGGGACATGTGGGCCGTCGATCCGCGCCGCTACACCGATTACGCCGATCACGACTATTCCCTGCAAAAGGCGCTGGAAACCTATGGCCACGAGTATACCATGCACTTTCCGCACCATGAATGGCCCGCCGGGCGAAACAAGAAACTGTCGCCGGTCCACGAAAAGGTTCTGGAACTGGGCGGGGTCATGGGCGCCTATAACGGCTGGGAACGGGCCAATTGGTTCGCCAAGGACGGCGATGACACATCCGAGGAGGCGACCCACACATGGGATCGCCAGGGCCCGTGGACTGCGCGGGTCAGGGAAGAGGTCGAGGCGGTGCGCGATGGCGTCGGCGTTCTGGACCTGTGTGGGTTTTCCCGCTTCAACCTGAGCGGCGAAGGCACGGCTGAATGGTTGCGCGGCATGATTGCGGGTGGCTTGCCCAAGGCCGGCAGAATGAACCTCGGGTATTTCCCGGACAGCCGGGGTCGAATCCTGACCGAGATGTCAATTATCCGCCACACCGAGGATCATTTTACCCTGATCACCGCAGCGATGGCGCAATGGCACGATTTTGAAGTGCTGCGAAACGCGTTGCCCGGCGGTCTGACCCTGACGGATCACACGGCTGACTATTCGACGCTGATAGTAAGCGGGCCAAAATCCCGCGCGCTGTTTGAACAGATCGGAGCCGAAGCAGACCTGTCGCTTGGTTGGCTGACGCATCAGCGCGCCACCATCGCAGGCAAGGATTGCGCTATGTTGCGGGTGTCATTTGCGGGCGAGCTGGGCTGGGAAGTGCACGCTGCCAACGTAGATATCCCCGCAATTTATGACGTTATTGTCGGGGCGGGGGCAAAGCCGTTCGGCATGTACGCGCTGAACGCGCTGCGCATCGAAAAAGGATACCGCGCATGGAAGGGCGATCTGTCCACCGACTATACCCTGTTCGAAGGCGGGCTGGACCGGTTCGTCAAGCTGGACAAGCCACAGGATTTCCCGGGCAAGGCGGCCCTGCTCAGCGAAAAGCAACAGGGATCAAAAAAGCGGTTCGTGACGCTGCTGGTGGAGGCCGGGGATCAGGACGCGCCGTACATGTCCACGATCTGGGATGGCGACAGTGTTGTCGGGGAAACCACGTCCGGCGCTTGGGGCTATCGCATCAATGCATCCGTGGCGCTGGGCGTCGTGCGCGCCGATCTGTCCGAGCCGGGAACCACGCTTGAGGTCGAGATCTATGGCCAGCGCCACAAGGCGACCGTGCAACCCGATCAGCCGCTTTGGGATCCTGAAAATGCGCGCTTGCGGGCGTAATCGCTTTGCGACACAGAACCCGGACCGGAAACCACGTCGGTCTTCGGCATTGTAAGGACACCGAACCATGGCAGATATCACCCTTCTGGACGGCGGCATGGGGCAGGAACTTGTGCACCGCGCCGGAGACAAGCCAACGCCACTGTGGTCAACGCAGATCATGCTGGATCATCCAGGTTTGGTGACACAAGTGCATGCCGACTTCTTTGCGGCGGGGGCGACCATCGCCACCACCAACAGCTACGCCATCCACCACGACCGCCTGACGGACACCCCGGTCGAAGGCGCGTTCACCGCTCTTCACCAAAGCGCATTGCTTGAGGCGCGCGCGGCGCGCCGTGGCCATGGATCGGGCCGTGTTGCAGGCGCTATCGGGCCGCTGCGCGCCAGCTACCGGCCTGACCTGCACCCGGATGCGCACGTGGCCGTACCACTTTTTGCCGAGGTGGCCAGCTTGCTGGCCCCGGCGTGCGATTTGCTGATCTGCGAAACCGTTGCCTCCCTTGCCCACGCGCGCGATATCCTTGCTGCCAGCACGCCCACTGGCCTTCCCGTCTGGCTGGCGCTGACGGTGGACGATACGGACGGCACCAGATTGCGCTCGGGCGAACCCACGGCAGATGCCGTTGCGATCGCTGAAACAGGTGGCGCGGCAGCACTGCTGGTCAACTGTTCCGCACCCGAAGCCATCCCGGCCGCCCTCGCCAGTCTTTCAGGCACATCTCTGCCAATCGGTGCCTATGCAAACGGGTTCGAACAGATCAGCGAAGGCTTTCTGGGCGACAAACCTACGGTCGATACGCTTACTGTGCGCCGCGACTTTACACCTGCCACCTACGGCGATCAGGTTATGGGTTGGGTCGATGCGGGGGCCACCATCGTCGGGGGCTGCTGCGAGGTCGGCCCCGCCCATATCGCTGAAATCGCCCATCGCCTGCGCGCCGCGGGCCACACCATCGTCTGAGGATTGCCCCATGCCTGACCTGCCCACCCAAGCCCGCGCTGTCATCATCGGTGGTGGTGTGATCGGGTGCTCCGTCGCCTACCACCTGACCAGACTGGGTTGGAAAGACGTGGTTCTGCTGGAACGCAAGCAGTTGACCTCTGGCACCACATGGCATGCCGCTGGCCTGATTGCGCAACTGCGCGCGACGGCCAACATGACCAGGCTCGCCAAGTATTCCCAAGAGCTTTACGGCAATCTGGAAGGCGAAACAGGCGTCGCCACGGGCTTCAAGCGGGTGGGGTCGATCACGGCGGCGCTGACCTTTGAACGGCTTGAGGAACTGCGCAGACAGGCGGGCATGGCGCGCGCCTTCGGAGTGGAGGTCGAGGAAACCTCGCCAGACGAGATCAAGGCCCGCTACGAACATCTGAACATCCAAGGCGTCACCGGCGGTGTCTATCTGCCCCTCGACGGGCAGGGCGATCCCGCCAACATCGCGCTGGCACTGGCAAAGGGCGCGCGGCAGGGCGGCGCACGGGTGCAGGAACGCGTCGCGGTCACACATGTCGCACGCGCGGGCCGCCGCATCACCGGCGTCGACTGGCAGGGCGAGGATGGCACAAGCGGCCACATCACCTGCGATCACGTGGTCAACTGTGCAGGCATGTGGGGCCACGAGGTGGGTCGCATGACGGGCGTCAACGTGCCGCTGCAAGCCTGCGAACACTTCTACATCGTGACCGAGGCCATTCCCGGCCTGCAACAACTGCCCGTGCTGCGGGTGCCGGACGAATGTGCCTATTACAAGGAAGACGCAGGGAAAATACTGCTCGGCGCGTTTGAACCGAATGCCAAGCCGTGGGCCGCCGTGGGCGGCATCCCGCGCGATTTCGAATTCGACCAACTGCCCGAAGACTTCGACCATTTCGAACCCATCCTGGAGGCGGCGGTCAACCGCATGCCCATGCTGGCCGAGGCCGGCATTCACACCTTTTTCAACGGGCCTGAATCGTTCACGCCCGACGACGCCTACCACCTTGGCCTCGCACCCGAGATGGACAATGTCTGGGTCGCCTGTGGCTTCAACTCCATCGGCATCCAGTCGGCGGGCGGCGCCGGTATGGCGCTGGCGCAATGGATGCAAGACGGCGCGAAACCATTTGACCTCGGTGACGTCGACATCGCGCGCATGCAGCCCTTCATGGGCAACAAGACGTACCTCGCGCAGCGCTCTACCGAAACGCTGGGCCTGCTTTATGCCGATCACTTTCCCTTCCGGCAAAAGGCGACTGCACGCGGGGTGCGGCGCACACCGTTCCACAATCACCTGATCGAACGCGGAGCGGTGATGGGCGAGCTGTCGGGCTGGGAGCGCGCCAACTGGTTTGCGCGTGACGGTCAGACGCCCGAATACGATTACAGCTGGGCGCGTCAGACCTTTTTTGACAACGTCCGCGAGGAACATATGGCCGTGCGCCGGAATGTCGGCATGTACGATATGTCGTCCTTTGGTAAAATCCGGGTCGAAGGGCGCGACGCCGAGGCGTTCATGAACCATGTCGGGGGCGGCAACTATTCGGTGCCGAATGGCAAGATCGTCTATACGCAATTCCTGAACAATACCGGCGGGATCGAGGCGGATGTGACCGTGACGCGCCTGACCGAAACCGCCTACCTCGTGGTGACACCTGCGGCCACGCGTCTGGCAGATCAGACATGGATGCAGCGGCACGTGGGTGACTTCAACGTGGTGATCACGGATGTCACCGCGGGCGAAGGCGTGCTGGCCGTGATGGGCCCGCGCTCGCGCGAGTTGCTGAACGCCGTATCGCCAGCGGACCTGTCCAACGAAACCAACCCCTTTGGCACCGCACAGGAGATCGAGATCGGCATGGGTCTCGCCCGTATTCACCGCGTCACGTATGTGGGCGAACTGGGGTGGGAAGTTTATGTCAGCGCCGATCAGTGCGGTCACGTGTTCGAAACGCTGCACGAGGCGGGGCAGGGTTTGGGCGTGAAACTGTGTGGGATGCACATGATGGACACCTGCCGGATCGAAAAGGGGTTCCGCCACTTCGGGCACGACATCACCTGCGAGGATCACGTGCTCGAAGCGGGTCTTGGCTTTGCGGTGAAAAAGGACAAACCGTCCTTCATCGGGCGTGACGCGGTGCTGCGCAAGCAGGACGAAGGATTGTCAAACCGGATGCTGCAATTCAGGCTGACCGACCCCGAGCCGCTGCTTTATCACAACGAACCGATTGTGCGGGATGGCGACATCGTGGGCTATCTCAGTTCCGGGGCCTATGGGCACGCACTGGGCGGGGCGATGGGGCTGGGATATGTTCCGTGCAAGGGCCAGACGGATGCGGATGTTCTGGCCTCGACCTACGAGATCGACGTGGCGGGTACGCGGGTGCGGGCAGAGGCATCGCTGAAACCGATATATGACCCGAAATCAGAACGCGTGAAGGCGTGACGTTGCCCCGATCTGCGTGCTAGGGCAGTTCCGAAAGGACACCGTATATGTCGCAATCGGATGGTGATACCCCGCGCGGGCTGATGTTCGCGCTCGTCGCCTATGTGTTCTGGGGGTTCCTGCCGCTCTATATGAAAATGCTCAGCACGGTCGGCCCTGCCGAAGTGGTCGCGCACCGCATCATCTGGTCGGTGCCGATTGCCGCCGGGCTGCTGATCATATTGGGGCGCACGGGTGATCTGGGCACCGCCCTGCGCAGCCCGCGCACGCTGGCGATGGGCGGAGTGACGGCGACGCTGATCACGATCAACTGGGGTATCTATGTCTGGGCGATCACGTCTGACAGGGCGCTGGACGCGGCACTTGGATACTACATCAACCCGTTGTTCCTGGTTGCCCTCGGGGCGCTGTTGCTGGGCGAACGACTGACACGCGCGCAACTTGTGGCCATCGCACTGGCCGCCTGCGCGGTCGCGGTGCTGACGATTTCGGCCGGGACGGTGCCATGGGCCGCGCTTGGGCTGACGATCACCTGGGGCTTTTACGCGCTTGCGAAAAAGCAATTGCCCATCGGGCCGAACCAGGGGTTTCTGCTTGAGGTGCTGATCCTGTTCGTGCCTGCGCTGGCCTATGTCACGTGGCTGGGTCTGACAGGGCAGGGGCAGTTTCTGGCCGGAGACGCGCGCCTCACATGGCTGCTGTTGGGCTGCGGGGCGGTGACGGCCATCCCATTGATAAGCTACGCAAACGGGGCAAAGGGCCTGCGCCTGACAACAATTGCGATCCTGCAATACATCGCACCCACAATGATTTTTCTCACCGCCGTGATCGTGTTCAAGGAACCCTTCGGGCAGGCGCGCATGATCGCGTTCCCGATGATCTGGGGCGCGCTGGTGATCTATTCGGTGTCGATGTTCCGCCAGATGCGGCCCCGGCGCAAACCGGCGCTTTAGCCTGCTTCGAACCAGTCCCGGGCCAGGGTGGTCCACCCGCGCGGCAGACCATGCCCGCCGTCATGCTCGCAGAACCTGACCGCGCCCGCGCTGCAACTTTTCTCCCAGGTGCGGCAGCGGAACGGCGCGCCGATGTCGATGGTGTCCGGGTTGCTGCGGCACTGGTTGGCAGTGCGGGCAAGGGCGAGGCTGTCCCACACGCTTCCCTGATGCCAGTCACGAATGGCACGGCCCTCGAACGGAACCTGATTGTCACCAAACCCGTGGATTTGCAGGAACCGTACGGGTGCGTTGGGGCAATCGGTTGTGTCGTTCGGCTGGCGCAGCGCGCCCGAGACCGACACAAACCCGGCGAAGCGCCCGGCGGCCTTGCACGCCATCAACCAGGCCATGGACCCGCCCGCCGAAAACCCGGCGACATAGATGCGATCCGGGTCAATCGAGACCTTCTTTCTGGCGTCCTCGATGACGTCGAGGGTAAAGGCGACGTCGTCACGTCCTGACCCCTCGCGCCCTGCCCAGCGACGCGTGCTGCGCCCATTGATCGGCGTGCCGTTGGGCGCGATCACCACGTACCCGGCCTCGGCGAAATCGCTGCGAATACCACCGCGAAAGATCATCGCGCCGGTGGCATTGTGGCCGTGAAAGAAGACCAGCGCAGGCATGTTTTCCCGAGGCTCATCCGGCACAAGCATGTGATAACTGCCCCCCTCGATCTCGCAGGGGGCATCGGGGCCGCATTCGGCGGATGCGAGGGACGGAAGCACAAGAAACAGGGCGATCAGAAATCTCATGACACAGGAAGACCATGGAGGATTTTCCGGCGCAACCGGTCATCGGACAAATCGCCGGAACGTGATAGGGCTTGCCTTCGATGCGCGCATTTGAGAGGCGAAGGCATGGATGACATCTATGCCCCGCCGCAGGACCCGCTGGACGTGCTGCACGACGATGCCGAAATGCTTGCGGTCGGCAAGCCTTCGGGGCTGCTGAGCGTACCGGGCAAGGGGGAACATCTGGCCGATTGCCTGATCGCGCGGGTGCAGGCGGTGTGGCCGCATGCGCTGCTGGTGCATCGGCTGGACCGGGACACAAGCGGGGTGATGGTGTTCGCGCTGACGCCCCATGCGCAGCGGTTCCTGTCCAGACAGTTCGAACTGCGCGCGGCGAAAAAGACTTACGTGGCAAGGGTTTGGGGGCGGCTGACGCCAAGGACGGGGCGGGTCGACCTGCCGTTGATCGTGGACTGGCCGAACCGGCCCCGCCAGCATGTGGATCATGAGAACGGCAAGCCTGCGGTGACGGACTGGCGCGTGTTGCGCGACAGCGAAAGCGAAAGCCGCGTGCGGCTGAGCCCCAGGACCGGGCGCAGCCATCAGCTGCGCGTACACATGCTGGCGCTGGGGCACCCGATCCTTGGTGATCCGTTCTATGCGACCGGTGCGGCGCGCGAACACGAACGGCTGATGCTGCATTCCGAAGAGCTGCGGATCAAGCACCCGGATTCGGGGCGGATGATGAAGTTTCGCAGCGCCGTGCCGTTCTGATCGCGCAACGTTCGGTGGGCTGTTTTCCACTTTGCTGCGAATCGAGGGGTTAACGGCAATGAAACAAGGGAAACGGGCGATGCACAGCCTGTACACACGGCATGCACAGGCTGTGCACCGCGAATGCACGGCGCGCGTGATTAACACGGCGTGCGGTGGGGTTTGTTGAGGAAGGGTTAATGGCGGCTTTGCCGGACATTGTCGCACCGGGTCGCGGGTATTTCAGAGACCGCGCGCCGACGCCCGCAACGCATTCAGTCAAGACGCATGCGCAATCGACCCCGCCGCTTCAGTCTATGGTCCGACAGATCTCCTGAAAGGCGGCAAGCGTCTGTCTCGCAATCCACAGACTGATCGCCCGATGCGCACAGTCACGGCTGGCACGTTGTGATCGAGCCGCCAAAACACGGGCGACGTTTTTCATGCTCCGTGCATTTACCAGAGCGACAGACGCGGAAAACTGCCGAAAACACCTGCCTTGGCCCTGTATGATGTATTTTTTGTACAATTTATGCGAGTATTCAATTCATGCGAGCATAGTTGGCTCGTAACCAAGTACATTTTGCCTGCGGATCAATTCGCTCGTCTTTTTGTCTTTGCCTGAATTGATCCACCAAGACATTGCACGCACTCATTTTGCGCCGTCGTGCACAGGCGATTTGAACGATCTTACATTTTAGGGAGGCAAAATTATGCCAAGATCACCAAGCAAAAAACAAGTGAACGAAGCGATTGAAGCTTTGGATACCGTTCGACGGAGCTGGCTGCGCCGACCCGGGGTAAACGCCGTCGATGTTGGCTTCAAGATCAGCGGTAAAGAGATGACTGACGAGCTTGCGGTACGTGTGCATGTTTCCAGAAAACTGCCAAGCACTGAAATCTCCAAGGCCGAATTGTTCAACGAGACCGGCAAGCAGAACAACAAGGTTGGCAGCTTTCCGGTGGATGTCATCGAGGCCCAGTATGGCCCTTCGGACAGCGCCGTGCAGCAACCTCAGGCGTTGGACGATATGGACGAGGAGGCGATTGCCGCCCTCGAACGCACCAGCACATATGACCCGTTGATCGGTGGCATCAGTTGCGGCAACCCGCGTGTGACCGCAGGCACCCTGGGTGCGATCGTTTATGATCGAGTGCGATGCAAGCCAATGATCCTGTCAAACTGGCACGTGCTTGCGGGGGCCTCTGCCGCCGCTGTCGGCGAAGACATACTGCAACCCGGGCGCGTGGATGGCGGAACCGAGGTCGTGGCGTCGCTGACCCGGATGAAACTGGATTCGCGCATGGATGCAGCCGTTGCCACCCTGAACAATGCGCGCAATTCCAGTCGTGATATTCTGGGGCTTGGCACCATCAGTGGGATTGATACCCCGACGCTGGGGATGAATGTCATCAAGTCAGGGCGCACCACCGGCATAACCCGCGGTGTGGTTGACGGGGTCAGCCTGAGCGTGTCCATCAATTACGGCGATCCCGGTGTTGTCGCCTTTGCCAACCAGATCCGGATCGTGCCCCGCGCGCCCTGGCCTGCGGTTGATTACGAGGTGAGCATGGGCGGTGACAGCGGCAGCGTTTGGCTTCGTGAAAGCAACAATCGCGCCATCGGACTGCATTTTGCCGGTGAAACCGACCCTTCGCCTGCCTCGGAAAACGCGATCTGCAGCCCGATCGGCCCGATTGCCAGTGAGCTCAAGTTCTCGTTCACTCCGGTCTTGTGCCCGGTTGCACCCGTGCGCCCGATTTTCGACATATGCAGACGGTATCCGTGGATTTGTCGTCGCTTCGTGCGCAACCCATTGTTGCGGTTTAATTTTCAGGACGCGGACGGCGACGGAATGGGCGATGACGAGGCCCGGATGATGGATGAACTCCGGCAATACCTTGGCGATGCCTCGGGTGGTGAGGGTGATTGCGGATGCGGTTGCAAATCTGGCGGTGGCAATGATCAGATCATGATGGCAATCCTTGCTGCCGTGTTGTCTAACAGGCACTAAATCAGGAGTGTATCGTGACAAATCTGGATCCCGAGAATGTCCGCAAGGCACAGATTGCCCTGGACAAAGTCGCACGCGTTTGGACGTCCTTCCCCGGTGTCATCTCTGTCGAGGTGGCACGTCGATGGAAGGACGGAGCGCCGGGTGATGAACTTGGGATCCGGGTGACGGTCGAGGATGCGGCGCGCGCGCGCGATGAGGCGGGCAATTCACTGTTCCCGCAGGACCTGGAAGGCACGCCCGTGGACATAGTTACGGGCGTGCAACCCTCACTTGAGTGAGGGTAATTGGCGCCCGTCACGTGTCTGAACAGTCTTGCGAATTTCTTTCTCGGTCCGTGTTGGCGATCAATCCTGCGCGTCCTGTCAGACCTTGAGGTTCTGGGGCCGTCGTCGTTCAATCCGGGTGATCTTGTGGTCGGCCATGCGGCTGACCTGTTCCTGAAATCAGCTATCGGTTTTTATGCAGCCCGCTGCGCCGGTGTCAGTCAAGCGGACACTGATATGGCCTGCGGCGTCGGGCACGAAGGGCTTGAAGCTGCCCTTCGTCGTCGGGCGCATCACCCCGACCAAGGCGGTAAGGTGGGGTTGAACCCCACCCTACATCTTTAGTCAGCCGTCCATCCCGACACGGCTTTGACCTCCAGAAAATCCTCGATGCCCCAGATGCCGCCTTCGCGGCCGTTGCCGGACTGTTTCATGCCGCCAAAGGGGGAGCCTGCCGCGCGGGATGTTCCGTTCATTTCCACCATGCCGGACCGCAACTGGGTCGCCAGTCGGTTGGCGCGGCTGTGGTCCTGAGTTTGGACATAGTTGGTCAGGCCATAGGGCGTGTCGTTGGCGATCTCGACGGCCTCCTCCTCGGTTTCGAACGGGATGATCGACAGGACGGGGCCAAAGATTTCCTCGCGCGCGATGGTCATGTCGTTGGTCACATCGGCAAACACGGTGGGGCGGACGTAGAACCCCTTGTTGAAGCCTTCGGGGCGACCGGGGCCGCCTGCGACCAGTCTGGCGCCTTCCTGAATGCCTTTTTCGATCAACCCTTGAATCTTGTTCCACTGGACCTCGTTCACGACGGGGCCGATATGGCGCCCCTCTTCGCTGGCGGGGCCGACGGTGACCTTGTCCGCGACGGCGGCGGCCTCGTCCACCACGCGGTCATAGATGCCGCGCTGCACCAGCATGCGCGAGGGGGCGTTGCAGGACTGGCCGGTGTTGTTCATCATGTGCAGCACGCCGCGTTTGACGGCCTTTTCGTCGGCATCCTCAAAGATCAGGTTGGCGCCCTTGCCGCCAAGTTCGAGGTGTACGCGTTTCAGCGTGTCGGCGGCGTTCCTGGAAATCAGCGTGCCGGCGCGGCTTGATCCGGTAAAGCTGACCATGTCCACGTCCTTGTGGCCGGACAGCACTGTTCCGACGCCCGCGCCGTCGCCGTTCACCAGATTGAACACGCCGGGGGGAAACCCGGCCTCGTCCATCATCTCGGCAAAGATCATCGCGTTGAGCGGGGATTCTTCGGATGGTTTCAGCACCATGGTGCAGCCTGCGATGACGGCGGCACCCACTTTGAGCGTGACCTGGTTCATCGGCCAGTTCCACGGGGTGATCAGGGCGGCAACACCGACGGGTTCATAAATGATCCGATCATCGGGCGCATGATCCCCCAGCGGGCGGTTGAATTGAAACGCCTTGGCCGCCTTGATGAAGTTCCTGAGGTGCCACGTGCCCGCGCCGACCTGGCTGCTGCGCGACATGGCGATGGGCGCGCCCATTTCGGTGGACATGGCTGTCGCGAGGTCTTCGGCGCGTGCCTCGTAGATTTCAACCAGCTTTTCCACCAGTGCGACACGCTTGGCCGGGTCCGTGTGCATCCATCCGGGCAGGGCGGCCCTGGCCGCGGCAACGGCTGCATTGGCGTCTTCGGCCCCGCCCAGCGAAATGGTCGCGCAGGGTTCTTCGGTCGACGGGTCGATAACGTGATGGTCGGTGCCGTTCAGCGGGGCGACCCATTGGCCGTTGATGTAGAAATCGCGTTTGGTCAGCATGGTGATCCCTTTTCGGATATGCGTTTCGGCGCGACTGTGCCATCGGTGACAAGCGGCGACAAGACAGGGGGATGAAACCGGGCCCAAGATCGACTAGATATATAATCCGAGGACAATGAACCCGACGAAAGGACCATCATGGCTTTGCGCATCAACGACACGATCCCCGATCTGACAGTGACTACCGATCAGGGCACGTTTTCCCTGCATGAGTGGATTGGCGACAGCTGGGCCATCCTGTTTTCCCACCCCAAGGATTTCACGCCGGTCTGCACCACCGAGTTCGGCGCCGTCGCACAGCTGGCCGACGAGTGGGCCAAGCGCGGCACCAAGGTGCTGGGCGTCAGCGTCGACGGGGTCGAGGACCACAAGAAGTGGAAGGGCGACATCGAAAAGGTCGCGGGCGCGCCTGCGGGTTTCCCGATCATTGCCGATGACGGGCTGGAAATCTCCAAAGCCTTCGACATGCTGCCCGCCGAAGCCTACCTGCCCGATGGACGCACCCCCGCCGACAGTGCCACGGTGCGCTCGGTCTTTATCATCGGGCCGGACAAGCAGCTGAAGCTGTCGATGACCTATCCGATGACTGTGGGGCGCAACTTTGCCGAGGTGCTGCGCGCGCTGGACGGCTTGCAGATGAGCACAGGCAACGGTGTGGCGACACCTGCGAACTGGGTGCCGGGCGACGATGTGATCATCCCGCCAGCGGTGTCCAACGAAGACGCCAAGGCCAAATTCGGTGAGTTCACGACCGTGCTGCCATATCTGCGCACAACCAAGGCGCCGGGCTGAGACCCCGCCTTGCGGCGGCGCTGTCAGTCCTTGTGACCCGTCGCCGCAAGGCTTCCCCTGAGAAAGCCGATGTTCTTGGCCCGCTTGCGGGCCGACAGCAGGGTCAGCGGTGACAGCAACTGCAAAAGCGCGAAGGCGATCATCCGGGGCTTGGCCAGCGGTTGGCCGTGCTTGTGCATGGTGTAAACGGCGGACTGCGCCATGTGATAGGCCTTGAAGGCGGCTGTTTTGGGGGTGCGGGCGGTACTGCGCCCTTCGGCGTGCCGGACAACAGCACCGTGCACATGCCACAGCGGGCCGCAGTCAGCGGCCAGTCGCAGGCTCAGATCGTCATCCTCGTGATAGAGGAAAATGGCCGGATCAAACCCGCCGACTCTGTCAAAATTCCCGCGCCGAACAAACACGGCCGCGCCGTTCAGCAACGGTACCGCGCTGTCGGATGCGGGGGGCGGGCCGGACCAATAGGCCGACCGTGGCAACAGCCGCGAGCGGCGGCGAAACGCGGGCTTGCCCTTGCCATCCAGCACTTGCGGAGAGAACGCGCCACCATCCGGGTGCGCACGGTCCGCCTCGATCAACGCTTCGATGCATCCCTCTTCCATCTGGGCATCGGGGTTGAGGAAAAACAGGAACGTGCTGTCACCGGTTTCTGCGCCCAGATTGCACGCGACCCCGAAGCCCAGATTGTCAGGGTTGGTCACGACACGCGCGCCGTGACGCTCTGCCAGCGCGTGCAGATCCTGCGCATCGGTGCTGGCGTTGTCGACAATCACCACCTGCACTCCGGGCGGCACAGACGCCAGCATGTCACCGATCACGGCGGTGCTGTTATAGGCGACGGTAACGATCTGGATGTCCGAGGCGGTCGGCATGGGCGGCCCTTGCATGTGTCAGGGGCCAAGAACCACAGACCCCGCCCGGAAACAAGAAGGCCCCGGTGTTTCCACCGGGGCCTTGTTGTCTTTGACGGATAAAGGGGCTTAGCCCTCTGCCGTTTCTTCTTTCTTCACTTCCTCGCCGGTCTCCTGATCGACGACTTTCATCGACAGGCGGACCTTGCCACGGTCGTCAAAGCCCAACAGCTTGACCTTGACCTCCTGGCCTTCCTTCAGAACGTCTGACGGATGGTTCAGGCGACGGTTTTCGATCTGGCTGACATGCACCAGACCGTCGCGCTTGCCAAAGAAGTTCACGAAAGCGCCGAAATCGACGATCTTGACGACTGTCCCGGTATAGACCGCGCCTTCTTCGGGCTCGGCCACGATGGACCAGATCATGTCATAGGCTTTCTTGATCGAGTCGCCGTTTGGCGAGGCGATCTTGATGATGCCGTCGTCGTTGATGTCGACCTTGGCGCCCGACACTTCGACGATTTCGCGGATCACTTTCCCGCCCGAGCCGATGACTTCGCGGATTTTATCCGTTGGCACCTGCATGGTTTCGATGCGTGGCGCGTGTTCGGAGAATTCAGCCGCACCGGTGATGGATTTCGCCATCTCACCAAGGATGTGCATCCGCCCGTCCTTGGCCTGTGCCAGCGCTTTTTCCATGATCTCGGGCGTGATGCCTGCGACCTTGATGTCCATCTGCAATGACGTGATGCCGTTTTCGGTGCCCGCCACTTTGAAGTCCATGTCGCCAAGGTGGTCTTCGTCCCCGAGGATGTCGGACAGGATCGCATAGGAACCGTCGTCTTCCAGGATCAGACCCATGGCCACACCGGCCACGGCCGTTTTCAGCGGCACGCCCGCGTCCATCATCGACAGCGACCCGCCGCAGACGGAAGCCATCGAGGATGAGCCGTTGGATTCGGTGATTTCCGACACCAGACGCACGGTGTAGGGAAAGTCGGTGCTGGCGGGCAGCACGGCTTGCAATGCGCGCCATGCCAGTTTGCCGTGACCGATTTCGCGCCGACCCGGAGGGCCCACACGACCCGCTTCACCCACCGAATAGGGGGGGAAGTTGTAGTGCAGCAGGAAGTTGGATTTGAAGTTGCCGTGCAGGGCGTCGATGAACTGTTCATCGTCACCGGTGCCCAGCGTGGTCACGACGAGGCCTTGGGTTTCACCACGGGTGAACAGGGCCGAGCCGTGTGTCCGGGGCAGGAGGCCCGTCTGGCACACGATGTCGCGGATTTCATCCGTGCGGCGCCCGTCGATGCGGGTGCCGGTCTTGACCACGTCACCGCGCAGGATCGACGCCTCAAGCCCTTTGAGGGCGGAGCCGAGGTTGGGGTCTTCTTTTTGCTCGTCCGTCAGCGCGTCCATGATGGCGGCGCGTGCTTCGGAGACGGCAGTGGTGCGTTCCTGCTTGTCGCTGATCGCGAAGGCGGCGCGCATCTGCGTCTCGCCCGCGGCCTTCACGGCTGCCGACAGGTCAGAATAGTCAGGTGCCTGGAAGTCAAACGGCTCTTTCGCCGCTGATTCCGCCAGTTCGATGATCAGGTCGATCACGGGCTGGATTTGCTCGTGGGCGAATTTCACCGCGCCCAGCATTTCAGCCTCGGACAGCTCGTAAGCTTCGGATTCGACCATCATCACGGCGTCTTTGGTGCCCGCAACGACCAGATCGAGGCGCTGTTCGGGGTTCAGGCGCAGGTCCTGCATGTCGTCGACGGTTGGGTTGAGGATATAGTCGCCATCCTCGAACCCGACGCGGCAGCAGGCGATGGGGCCCATGAAGGGTGCGCCGGAAATGGTCAGCGCGGCACTGGCGGCGATCATCGCAACCATGTCGGGGTCATTGACCAGATCGTGGGACAGAACGGTGCACATCACCAGCACTTCGTGCTTGAAGCCGGAGACGAACAGGGGCCGGATCGGACGGTCGATCAGGCGGGCGGTCAGGGTTTCCTTTTCGGTGGGGCGGGCCTCACGCTTGAAGAAACCACCGGGGATCTTGCCCGCGGCGTAATATTTTTCCTGGTAGTGGACGGTCAGGGGAAAGAAATCCTGACCGGGCTTGGGTTTTTTCGCGAACGTCACGTTCGCCATGACGCTGGTTTCGCCCAGCGTGGCAATGACAGAGCCGTCAGCCTGACGGGCAACCTTGCCGGTTTCCAGTGTGAGCGTCTCTTCGCCCCACTGCATGGATTTTTTCACTTCGTTGAACATCTGGTGTTTCCTGTGTTGGCCCGTTGGCCATTTGCATAGGGGGCGTATTCCCCCTGACCCCTTTATCTTCTTTTGCGGGCGCTGAGGTCCGGGCGCCAAGCTTTCAGATTGTGCGCGCATACAGCAGATCGGCACCAATTGAAAGCGCCGTGACCTGCGGCGGTTCGGTGGCTCGGGGCGGGATATGCAGGGCGGGCTGGCCCTTTCCTGCCGCCGGTGCCAGTCTGGGCACATAGGAAAGGAAACAGCATGCGGATTTTGTTTACGGGCGGATCGGGCAAGGCGGGGCGGCACGCCTGCGCCTACCTGCGGGATCAGGGCCACCGGGTGGTGAATTTCGACCGGGTGCCGCTGGGCATGGAAGGTGTGGAGGATCGTCTGGGCGACATGACCGATCTGGGGCAGGTCCATGATGTGCTCAACGCTTACGCGGGTTTTGACGAGCTGGAGCCGGGCACCGGGGTGCCGTCCTTTGACGCGGTTGTGCATTTCGCCGCCGTGCCGCGCATTCTGGTGACGGGTGACGGCGAAACCTATCGCACCAACACCATGGGCACCTACAATGTAATCGACGCGGCGCTGAAATCGGGCGTGCGCAAGATCATCTTTGCCTCGTCCGAAACCACCTATGGCATCTGTTTTGCCGATGGGACGCGCAAGCCCGAGTACCTGCCGCTGGACGAGGACCACCCGGTCATTCCCGAAGACAGCTATGCCATGTCCAAGGTCTGCAACGAGGTGACGGCGCGCAGTTTTCAGCGCCGCTCGGGGGCGGACATTTATGGTTTACGGATCAACAACGTGATCGAACCGCACGAATACGAAACCGACTTTCCCGCCTATATCGCAGATCCCGGCCTGCGGCTGCGCAATTTCTTTGCCTATATCGACGCGCGCGATCTGGGCCAGATGGTGCAATGCTGCCTTGACACCGACGGGTTGGGGTTCGAGGTGTTCAACGTGTCGAACGACGACCATTCGGTCGATCTGGACACCGACGCGCTGGTGGCGCGCTATTACGATGACGTGCCCGTCGGCGATATGGGTCCGCGGGAAACCTTCTATTCCAACGCCAAGGCCAAACGGCTGGTCGGGTTCGCGCCAGCCCATTCATGGAGAGCCTATCTGGCGACCTGAGAATCGGCAGGGGGTTCGTTTGCCAAAAACCACCATGGCGATGCGCGAATGACCGATGGGGTGCGCATTTCGGCCAGCAGAGATACCCGGCGCCGCGTCTTGCGCTGCAACCGTTCGCCGTGCAGGGCCAGCAGCAGATGGCGCTGCGGGGTCGGTGACATGACAGGCGGGGATCGACATCCACGACCCTCAGGACGGCGCAATCGTCCGCACTTGCCATGTCGCAGACCGGGCCGGGGCACTGCGCCAGCTTTCCGGCCAGCAATTTGAAACCAAACGTGCCGGCGCAGCAGTGCACCGGCTTGTGTCCCTTTGCACGGCGTTTGTGGTTCAGAGCTTTGGCGGAGGTGTCGCCGAGGGCGCGCCCAGGGTTGCCGCGATTTCCCTGCCCCCATAGCCCTCGATCATCGCCGCCTGGTCGGCAAAGGCCGCAGCGTCGACCGCTTCGGGATCGCAGACCTTGCGCATCTCGGCCTGCATCATCGCGACGGTGTCGGCATGATCCGGGTCCTGCGCGCGGTCGATCCGTTCCTCCGGATCGGCCGCCAGGTCGAACAGTTCCGGTTCAAAACCAACATATTCGATCAGCTTCCACCGCCCCTTGCGCAGCATGAACGCCCCCGTGACCGCGCCGACCGCATGGTATTCGCTGAACACCGCGCGGTCGGTGTCGTCCCCGGCTGCGGCAATATCATACAGCGACTGCCCGGGGCGCGCTCCGGGCAGATCGGCGTCGAAATGGTCGATAATCGTCTCGGAGATATCCAGCAGGCTGACAGTGGTGCCACAGGTCGACCGGGGCGTCACGCCTGTGTCGGGTGCAGGTGACACGATCAGGGGTATCGCGGCGGATTCCTCGTACATGTTCATCTTGCCCCACAGACCCCGCGCGCCGAGGTTCTCGCCGTGGTCGCTGCTGTAGATGATGGTGGTGTTGTCGTATTGGCCGCTGGCGCGCAGCGCCTCGATCATGCGGCCGACGTTGTGGTCCATATAGCTGGTCAGCCCGTAATAGGCGGCGATGGCCTGTCGCCGTTCCGCGTCGTCGGTCCAACCGTCCTCTGCGACCATGGCAAAGGCCAGCTTTGCGATCCAGGGGTGCTGTGCATACCCGTGGCGCGGGTGCAGCTTGTCCGGTGGCAACGCGTCCGGCGGATAGAGGTCATAAAATTCCTGCGGCGCGACAAGCGGGTGATGCGGCGCCACCAGTCCGACATAGAGACACCAGGGTTCCTTGGCCTCTGCGGTCTGTGCCAGCCAGTCGCAGGTCCGGTCGGTCACGGCGCGGTCATAGCGTGTGTAGGGGCTTTCGCCCGGGCCGACATAGTCGCCCATCATGCGCACTTCCTTGTGGTAGATGCGCTCGTCCTCGCGGCGGATCGAGGCCCAGACCATGCCAACGCCGTCATGCACATGCATCGGGATGTGCTGGACATCGAAACCGGTATCGTCGTCGTTGTTGCGGTAATGCAGCTTGCCGATGGATTCGACCCGCACCCCTTTGTCTTGCAGGGCATGCCCCCAGCCGCGCGGCGCACCGGTATAGGGCATGGCGTTGTCCCAGCGGCGGATGTCGTGGCAATAGCGCCCGGTGGCAAAGGCGGCGCGGGCCGGGACGCAGATCGGCGACGGGGTGTAGGCATTGGTGAAGCAGGTGCCGCGCGCGGCCAGGGCGTCCAGATGGGGCGTCAGGGCGACGGGATGCCCGGCGCAGGACATGGCACGCGCCTGGTGCTGGTCGGACAGGATGACCAGCAGGTTGGGGGGGGTCTTCATCTGTTCAGAGGTCTTCCGGGTCTGGGGCGGGGATGTCGAAATCGGTTCTGCCGGTGGCGGCGGCAATCGCCTTGATGGCCTTGCGGACCACGGCCTGTTCTTCCTCGGTGAGTGTCGCCACAAGATGCTTCTGGCGGGCATCCAGCACGGGCCCGAGGCGTTCATGCGCCGCGCGGCCCTTACTGGTCAGCGCGATCATGTGCTGGCGTTTGTCCACCTCGCACGGATGCAGGTGAACATAGCCCTTGTCTTCGAGCACCCCGAGCATCTTGGAGAACTGGCCCTTGTCGAGCCCGGCCGCATTGCGCACCGCAGTCGACGTGTTCGCGATGCCAAGGGCCACCACCCGGACGATGCGCCACTGGGCAAGGTTCAGGTCGCCGTATTGCGAAATGATCACCTTGGCCTGCGCGCTGAGCGCCGAGTGCAGTTGCGCAATCTGGAAGGGCAGGTGCAAACCCAGATCTATCGCGTTTTCTGCCGGTTTGGCCATCTCTGACATCCTCTGTTTGCGGATAAATCTCAGGGAATTTGGTGGATTTGTCAACTTGATTGTTGACTTTTCCACTTCTTTGCGGGACAAGCGACCGCAATTGCAAGCGCTTCAGGGAGGAAAGCATGAGGAATCTGATGAGATCTGCGGCTGTGGTTGTGGCCGGTATTCTTGCATCCACGTCCGCCTATGCGCAGGACTGGGCGCCGCCGGGACCGGTCAAGATGATGATCGCCTTTGCCGCCGGAGGCGGGGCCGACACCCAGGCCCGGCTGATCGCCGAAGAGCTTGAATCGCGCCACGGGTGGAAGATCATCCCCGAGCAGGTCACCGGAAAAGGTGGGCTGAACGCGGTGAACGCGCTCAAGGACGCGCCGGGCGATGGCACTGCGATTGCGATGATCGTGTCGGAAACGCTGGGCTACAACATGGCAGCGGCGAAGGCGGGCAAACCGACGGACGTGACCCCGATCACCACCACCGCAGGCACGCAGATGGGCATCGTTGCACTTGCTTCCAAGGGCTGGAAGACGCTGGATGACGTGATCGAGGCCGCCAAGGCAGGCGAGCAGATCCGCTTTGGCGTGATGACCGGCATGCTGGGCGACCTGGCCTATGTGACGGGCAAGCAGGTCGGCGTCGATTTCAACATCATCTCGGTGCGCGGCGGCAAGGCGGTCATGAACGGCCTGAATGCCGGTGACATGGACGTGGGTTTTGGCGCGGGTATCCAGGCCAAGGCGGTGATTGCGGGCGACATGGTCGAACTGGCCTCGGCGCGTGGCGAGCCGCTGATCAACTCGCCTGACGCGCCGCTGCTGTCGGATTACGGGGTGGAGTTCGTCAACGAAATCGCCTTCATGTTTGCCGGTCCACCGGACATGGACCCGGCCGCGCGTGACGCGATTGCCGCCGCGATTGCCGAGGTCGTGATGACCGAGGGCGGCAAGGCCAACGAATTCATCACCAAGGGTTTTGGCGGTCCTGTCATCATCGCGGGCAGCGATCTTGATGCCGTCGTTCAAGCCGCTTTTGATTCGTCCGGTGCCCTGATCGCCGCGGCGTCCGAGTAAGCCCCGGTTCACATCGGGCGGCCATCGGGCCGCCCGGTTTTCCCCTGTCCAAACCAGCGAGACCGATATGCGGAAACTCTCTGCCGGCACGGCACTGGGTCTGGGCTGCATTGCCTTTGCGCTGGGTGTGGCCTTTGTCTGGATACCCCTCGACACCGGGTCATGGCTGGTCGAACGGTCGCGCGGGCGATACGTGGTCGGCGACAGCCTCGCGCCCATGCTGGCCGCCGCCTTCGTGCTGATCGCAGGCGTGATGCTGCTGTTTGAGCGGCGTGCGGACAGCAACAGGCCAAGCCGCGACAACCTGATCTTTATCGGAACAATGACGGGTTTCGGGATCGTCAGCCTGCTGCTGATGCGCTGGGTCGGGCCGGTTGCGGCCGCGATCCTTGCAGGCGGCGAAGAATACCGGCTTTTGCGCGATACCGTGCCGTGGAAATACACCGGCTTTGTCGTCGGAGGCGGTTCACTGATCTTTGCCATGATCGCCTTTGTCGAGGAACGTCCGAGTTGGCGCGCCTTGTGGATCGCGTTGGGGGCGGTGGCGGCCATCATCATCCTTTACGATCTGCCCTTCGACGATGTCCTGTTGCCGCCGAACGGGGACGTGTGATGACGGATCTCGGCGTGCGCGACTATATCCTGCTGGGCATTCAGGCGGTTTTTGCCGGGCCCGAGGCGTTTTCGCTGCTTGGGCTGCCGATTTCGATCACCGTGCTGATGGTCACTTTTGGCCTGATCCTCGGCATTGTGGTGGGCGCAACGCCGGGGCTGGGCAGTGTGATCGGGATGGCGATTTCCCTGCCGATCCTGATTTCCGTCTTTGGCTTCAACGCGGACGCGCTGTTGCCGGTGCTTGGCTTTCTGATCGGCGTGATGAAGGGATCGACCGTCGGCGGCGCGGTGCCCGCGATCCTGTTCAACACCCCCGGCACGCCTGATGCCTTCATGACCACGCTTGACGGCTATCCGATGGCGCAGGCAGGCAAAGCGCGCAAGGCGCTGAAGATCTCGCATTTTTCGTCCGTGTCCGCCGACACCTTCTCGGACATCGTTTTGATCGTCTGCGCCCCCTTTCTGGCCATCCTCGTCGAGGCCTATCTGGACCTGCCCGAAAAAACCGCGCTGCTGATCCTGTCGCTCAGCTTTATTGCCGCGGTTGTGGGCGGGTCCGCCGCCAAGGGCCTGCTGAGTTGCGGCCTCGGGCTGCTGGCGGTCTATATCGGCACCGGAGAGGATTTTTATCCGCGCCTCAGCATGGGCACCACCGCGCTGTCCGATGGCATTCCGATCACGGCGGCGGTTATCGGCATCCTGGTGATCGGTGCCATTTTCGCCGAACTGGAGGAGCTTTGGCACCAGTCCCGCAGGACCGGCAGGATCGACGTGGCCAAAGACGTCGGCGACCAGCGCCTGCACTGGTCCGACATCCGCCAAATCCTGCCCTATATCAGCCGTTCGGCGCTGATCGGCACCGTCATCGGCGCGCTGCCCGGCATCGGATCGACCCTTGCGGCGACCATCGGTTACGCCACCGGCAAGCGGCTGCACGCGCGCCGCAAGGCCCCCGGTGACCCGGGTTTTGGCGAAGGCGCGCCCGAAGGGATTGCCGCGACCGAGGCGGCCAATTCATCGGTTTCCGGGGCCAACCTGATCCCTGTTCTGTCGCTGGGCATTCCGGGCAACACGGCGGCGGTTTTCCTGATCCTCGCGGCGGACAGCATCGGCGGGTTCAATCCCGGCCCCGCAGTCTTCAAATTCTCGACCGAGCTGAACCCGGAACTGGTGATCGCCTTTGGCCTGTTCACCACGATGATCATCGCCAATACCCTGAACTGGACGGTGGGCGGCGCCCTCATGCGGTCGCTCGGCGTGCTGGTCCGCATTCCGAAACAGCATCTTTTGCCGGTTGTCCTGCTGCTGACGCTTGCCAGTCTCTACGTGCAGGAAACCGCAATGAGCGCGGTCTGGTTCGGCTTTGGTTTCGGCATCCTTGGCTATTTCATGAAACGGTTTGAAATTTCGCCCTTGCCCTTCGTCATCGGCTTTGTCCTTGGCGGGCGGCTGGAGGCCACGGCGAGACAGGCCTTTTCCGCCACCGGGGGCGACCCGTTTTTCCTGCTGAAAAGCCCGATCGCGGCGATTTTCATCCTCGGCGCTGTCGCCGTTGTCTATTTTTCGTTCCGCAAGCCAAAGGCAGCCACGCCATGACACGTCCCAACATCCTGTTCATCACCTCCGACCAGCAGCGCGGCGATTGCTATGGGTTCCGGGGGCGCAACGTGCAGACGCCGCACCTTGATCTGCTCGCCAGCGAGGGCACCAGCCTTGAAACCGTCGTGACGCCCTGCGTCGTGTGCCAGCCTGCGCGGGCCTCGATCCTGACCGGACTTTTGCCGCGCACCCATGGCGTGCATGACAACGGCATCGACCTGGACCCGGAGCTTGGCGAAAAAGGATTTGCCGGTTCGCTGTCGGCGTCCGGCTATCACACCGCCAAGATCGGCAAGGCGCATTTCGCCACCTACCACGTCTTTGACGACACAGGGACATATGAAAGCATCCCCGGTTCGGCCAATGCGCCCGAGGGCTGGCGCGGGCCATATATGGGCTTTGATCACGCGGAACTGGTTCAGATCGGCCACAACTGGTGGCTGCCGGAAAAACCGCCCCATGGGCTGGCCTATGAGGAATGGTATTACGGCGACGGGCGCGGCGACTGGAAGAACAAGCTGCTGTGGGAAAGTGCGCGCGATCACAAGGGCGCACCCCAGGTCTGGTCGTCGAAGCTGCCGGTGGCATGGCACAATTCCACCTGGATCGCCGACCGCGCCATCGACTTTATCAAAAAGGACCATGGCAAGCCCTTTTGCCTCTGGGTCTCGTTCCCTGATCCGCACCACCCGTTTGACTGCCCCGAACCCTGGGCCTCGCTGCATCGCCCCGAAGAGGTGGACCTGCCCGACAACCGCACCCGCGATTTCGAGGGGCGCCCGTGGTGGCACAGGGCGGCCGTCGAAACCAGGATCGAGGGCAGGGGCGCGGATGTGCGCACCAGCTATTCCCGATACCCCGAGATCAGCGATGAACACCTGCGCGAGGTCATCGCCAACACCTATGGTCAGCTGGCGCTGATCGACCATTCCGTCGGACGGATCATCACCGAACTGGAGGCGCAGGGTTTGGCCGACACCACCTATATCGTCTACACCGCCGACCACGGCGACTGGCTGGGCGATCACGGGCTGGTTCTGAAAGGGCCGATGCCCTACGAGGGCCTGTTGAATGTGCGCGCCATCGTCAAGGGGCCGGACGTGCCTGTCGGAAAGGTCAGTCACGAGCCGCTGTCGACGCTGGATCTGGGCGCGACCTTTATGGACTGGGCGGGGGCGGGCAGCCTGATGGGTATCCACGGGCAGTCCATGCGGGATGTCATATCCGGCGACGGCACGCGCGACGGGGCGCTGAGCGAATGGGAGCTGTTGCCGGGCCGTGTCGGGGTCGGCCTTAGTCTGCGGACCGTGCGCGGCAAGAGTGCCAAGCTGACGGTCGATCTGCAATCGGGGGCTGGCGAAATGTATGACCTTGCAAACGATCCGGGCGAGATGATCAACCTGTTCGACGCACCGGCCCATTCAGCGATGCAGACCGAGCTGACCGAAATCCTGATGGCCCGCCCGGATGACATGCGGCCCAATCAGGAACAGGTGGGCATGGCCTGAGGGCGCGCCGGACGGCCCTGAGCACGGCGTGCGATGCCCGGGGCCGGAATGGATGCGCCTGGGGCGCGGCGGCAACCAGACACGGGCGATCCGGAGCCGCCTTTGTCGGCCGCCCCGTTCATCGTCAGTTCACCTGATGTGGGTCTGCAATTCGCGAGATGCGGCGGAATTTTTTACGGTAAGCCGCCGGAGACAACCCGGTACCGCGCTTGAAGACACGCCGGAACGAAGCGGGGTCTTCGTAGCCTATTGCCGCGCCGACCTCGTCATTGGACAACTGATCGGACTCGAGCATCTGCTTGGCTTCCTCGACCCGCAGGGCCTGCACATATTCGATCGGCGCAAAACCCGTCGCGGCACGAAAGCGTCTGGAGAATGTCCGCGCCGTCAGTCCGGACCATTCAACCATTTTTTCAACCGGACTGGCGGTCGCATAATGTTCGGCGATCCAGGTCTGGCACCCGGAAATCGGGCCATCGCTGGACTCCATCGGCCGCGTCATCACCGAATAGGGCGACTGGCCCTCTGAATGGCCGCTGATGAGAAACACCTTGGAAGTCTCGATTGCGGTTTGGTACCCGCAATACCTCGCAATCAGGTAAACCGTCAGGTCATGCCAGGCGCTGACACCCCCCGCTGTCACGATCCGGTCCGCCTCGGCGGCCAGACAAAGCACCGATTCATTGCGAAACCGGATCTTCGGATAATGACGTTGGAACATGTCGCGATAGGCCCAGTGCGCCGTGGCCTGATGGCCGTTCAGCAATCCCGATTCAGCGAGCAGCAAGGAGCCGGAGCAGACAGATGTCAGCAGTGCGCCTGCTTGGTGCATCCGTCTGAGCCAGTCAATTTCGCGGGGGTATCGACCTTTGGGCACATCATAAATCGAGGTGTACATATCGCAGACAATGACGGCATCGGCCCGGTCGATCTGACTGATCGCAGCGTGCGGTTCAACGGGGATGTTTCCAATGCAGTGAAACGGCTTGCCATCGGCAGACACGATGCGAACATCCAGCATCTCATGCCCCGGCGCACCCTTCACCATGTCGGAATAGACCGCCCCCGCCGAAACCAGAAGATCGTATAGCCCATAAAGCACAGAAGCCGACGTTTCCGGTGCGGCCAGCAGGACGATCAGCGGTTTTGCGGTTGCGTTCATGATGCCGTCCTGTCCGAAATGGTATGGTTTTGACAAATATGCCATATTTGCCTGTCCACTATGCCGCAGAATTGGCTGGATTGCCACTGATATGGCCTTGCGCGTTGGCGTAACGTTCCTTCAATCATGAAGGGACAAGACCATGAACAAGTCGCAGACAGCAAACGCGTCGCCACTCGAAAACCTGCAAGGAGAGGTGCTGAGGCCGGGGTCGCCGGGTTTTGAAGAGGCGCGCGCCGTCTGGAACGCGATGATTGACCGGCGGCCCGCGATAATCGTGCGCTGCAAGAACGCGGATGATGTGATTGCAACGGTCAAGCACGCCGCCGCCAATGATCTGCCCATTTCCATACGCGCGGGCGGGCACAATGTTGCGGGCCACGCCGTGTGCGACGAAGGGGTGATGATCGACCTGAGCCAGATGCGCGCCGTGGCCGTGGACCCGGCCAAACGCGTTGCTTTGGTCGAGGGTGGTGCCCTGTGGCGGGATGTCGATGCCTCCAGTCAGGCACATGGTCTGGCCACGCCCGGAGGGCTGATTTCGGATACCGGGGTTGCCGGGCTGACACTTTCTGGCGGAATTGGCTGGCTGCGCGCCAAACATGGCCTGTCGATTGACAACCTGCTGGCGGCGGATGTTGTCACCGCAGACGGCACATTGGTGCACACCAGTGCCGAACAGAACCCCGATCTGCTTTGGGCGCTCAAGGGTGGGGGCGGGAATTTCGGCGTGGTGGTTCGGTTTGAATTTGCACTGCATCCCATTGGCCCCGAGGTCATGTTTGCCGCCCCCATCTATGCGGTCGAAGACGGACCGGGCCCGATCCGGGCGTGGCGCGATTTTCTGGCCGAACACAGCGACGTGGTCGGGTCGCTGTGCGAGTTTTCAACGGCGGACGGAGAAGACTTTCCCGAGGAAAGCTGGGGCAAGCGTGTCTACACGCTGGCCTGCGTCTACAATGGCGATGCCGCGACAGGAGAGGCGCTGCTGCAACCGCTTCGGGAGTACGGCAATCTGGTGACGGATTTCTCGGGCCGGATGAAGTATTGCGATGTACAGCAGCTTTTCGACACGCTGATGCCGTCCGGCGCATTCCGCTGTTACTGGAAGGCGCGGTATCTGACGGATTTGTCGGACGACATGATCGAACTGGCGATGCGGCACGCGCAGGCGGCGCCTTCGGACAACTCGATTTCGTCGCTCTGGAACTTTGGCGGGGCCACCGCAGATGTCGCCGCAGAGGCGACCGCATTCGGTGATCGTTCGATGGGGTGGATGTATTCGCTGGATGGGGTGTGGTCGGACCCGGGCGAGGATGCGGCCAACATCGCCTGGTCGCGGGAGGGGTGGGACGGCGCGGCACCCTACGGTCATCACGGTCGTGCATACCTGAATTTTCCCGGCCACGGCGAGGACGGCGACGCGCTGACGCGGGCGAGTTTCGGAGACAATTTCCAACGGTTGGTCGAGATCAAGACAAAATACGATCCGCAGAACCGGTTTCGTTTCAACCAGAATATTCAGCCGGAGAATTGACATGAAAGCCCAATCTCCGCTGCCGCCAATGGGTTCGGGTGCCGTGTATCTGACCGAGGGCGGCACCGAAACGGAAATCATGTACCGCCACGGTTTTGAGTTGCCCGAGTTTTCCATGCTGCCCCTTTTGGACAAGCCGCAGGCCGTGGCCGCAATATCGGGCGTGCTTTCGCAACAGCTTGATGTCGCGGCGGAATTTGGTTTCTCGTTCCTGCTGACGGGGCTGGATTATCGCGCCAGTCCCGATTGGGGGGCCAAATTGGGCTATTCCCCGTCCGGTTTGGCCGAGGCGAACATTGCTGCGATCGAGTTGCTTCGTGACATTGCGAAAGGCTACCGGCGGCAGATCCCCAACCTTCTGATTGGCGGTATCCTTGGCCCGCGCGGCGATGCCTACAGTCTGAACAAGGAGATCACGGTCGACAGCGCCGAGGATTATCACGCGATCCAGCTTGAGACGCTGAAAAAGGCGGATGTGGATTTTGTCAGCGCTTTGACATTCAACAACATCGCCGAAGCCGTCGGTGCGGCGCGCGCCGCCGCGAAACTGGGGCTGTCACTGTCCGTCTCGCTTACGCTTGACAGCACATGCCGGCTGAAATCCGGTCCGACACTGTCGGATGCCATCACCGAGATCGACGCCCGGACTGGTGAGGACGCGCCGGATTATTACATGATCAGTTGCTCTCATCCGCTTGAATACGAACCGGCCCTCGAAGGCGGCGACTGGATCAAACGGCTGCGCGGCGTGCGGCCAAACGCGTCAAAGATGGACAAGCTGGCCCTGTGCAAGCTGGGGCATATCGAGGATGGCGACCCAGTGGAGCTTGGCGCGCAATTGCGCAGCCTGTCAGACCGATACCCGCACATGGATGTGTTTGGCGGTTGCTGCGGCACCGGGCACGCCCATCTGCGCGAGATTGCAAAGGCGTTGGGGGGCCGTCAGCCCGCACTTTCGGTTTAGGGTCAAGGCGCGCCCCTCAGGCCGAGGTTGGCCGGGGGCGGTTTGACAGTGCGGGCACGGCCATTCAGGGCGCAACGCCACCGGCCGCGATCATCGTGCATGGCCCGCGAAAACCGCCCTTTCCCTCAAACGCCTCCAGCGCCGTTTCGACATCGTCCCACGCCCGCTTTTTCGCATCCGCGTCCAGCTTGCCAAGCATCTGATGCAGCGCGCCAAAGCTTTCCCGCTCAAACCTGAGACAGTCTTTTGCGCTGTCCAGGATCACCGGCGCCTGGACCTTTTCAATGCGGATATCCGTCAGCCCGGCCCGCGCGAACAAATCCTCGATCACGCCGGGTGCCCCAAGGCTGAATGGGCCGGGTTGTCCGGCAAGCGGCGGCGGCAGGGCCGCGTGCCTGCGGATCACCGCGACCGGGTCGGAAAAGAAACGGCATTCCTGAGGTGTCGCATAGACCAGCGCGCCGACACGACCGCCGGGTTTGAGCGCAGAGATCTGTGCGGCCATCGCGCGGTCCTGATCGGGAAAGAAGATCAGCCCAACCCGCGAGATCACCGCGTCGAATTTCGCATCCCCCATATCAATGTTTTCGCCATCCATCAGGATCGCACTGGCCTGGGGCAGGTTGACCTTTTCAAATTCCGCCTGTGCAATCCCGGTCAGTTCTGCCGAAAAGTCGGTGGACACAACCTTGCCGTTCTTTCCGACACGCCGCGCGGATTGCATCGCATCCTGCCCGGACCCACCGGCCACATGCAGCACATGATCCCCCTCGCCAATCCCGCACATATCCAGCAGGGTCTCGGTTGCCGGACCAAGCCACCGGTCCAGCAATGGCCCCCAGGCATTCCAGTGTTGCGCCACGCTGTCCCATTGTTGTTCGGTGGTGCGCTTGTAACCGGCTGCGTCAAATGTCGTCATGGTTTTGTGCTTTCCTGTTGAAATGGTTTAAAAATGCCAGCGTCACAGCATGTCCGCGATCATGCGGGCGGCGTTGAATGCGCCGTCCGATTCCACGGGTTTGAACGTCTGTGGTCGTGCCAGCGCATCTGCCATCGCGTCTGCGATGACGTCGGGCGCGGCGTCGTCGAACATCATCCGGCGCCCGGCCCCGTACTGGTCAAGCCGGTGCGCAACATGAAAATTCTGCTCGAAGTGATTGCGAAGTGGAAAATACAGGAACGGTGTTCCCGCCGCCGTCAACTCCATGCAGGTCGTAAGACCGCCCTGCACAAGGGCAAGGTCGCAGGCCGCGAGATGCTGATCGAGGTTGGGCACAAAGGCGCGCACTTCGACCCCCTCGGGCACCCGGAACCGGGCCGGGTCGAGCCGGGGGCCGGTCACCACGATCATCCGAAGCGCGGGTATTCTTGCGGCGGCTGCCGGATATGCCTCCAGTATGCGCCGGATAAGCGTGCCGCCCACACCGGAGCCACCGACCGTTACGACACAGACCTTTTCGTCTTCGCGATATCCGAAGCGCTGTCGTAATGCCGCCTTTTCACCAAAGCTGTCAGGATGCTGGCCAAGAATATAGCCCGAAAAATCAAAGTGCTGCGGCACCCAGTCGCGCATCTGCGGCAAGTCGCCGCCAAAGCCCATGGGAACAATGTCATCCGGATTCCCGACAAATATCGCGCGGTCCCGAACGCCGGGGTTTTGTTCGATATGGGCAATCATTTCGGCGTTGTAGTCGGTCGTAAGGTAGGCTTCGCGCGGGCCATTGCCGGGGATCGGCACCCAGCCGACGAAATCGGTGAACCAGGCGATGGGGGCCTGTTTCAATTCGGGGTGCTCATGCCAGTAATGATCCACGTCCCAGGCTTCGTCGGCGATCACAAGGTCATAAGACTCTGCCTCCAGTACGTCCTGAAACACCATGAAATTCTTGATCAGGATTTCATCCATGCTGCGGATCGCCTGAAAGGCGTTCAGATCATGTTCGCCCGCCTCGTCCTCGATATGTGCGCTTTCGTTGGCCAGCAGCTTGCTGGCAGGGTGCAGGTGTTCGCCGTTGGCATCGAGAAACCGTGTGACCGGATTCTGGGCCAGCCAGTCAACCTGAAGGTCGGGATAGAGTTTGCGCAATTCCTGGCTCACAGCCAGGTCGCGACGGGCATGGCCCAATCCGATGGGCGACGACAGATAAAGCGCGCGTTTGCGGTGTGACGTTCTGGATTTGCGCACGGGTCGCCAGGTTCCGAGATGCTGCGCCAGAAAATCCCGCATGATCGTGTTGAACTTTGCCGGAAAACGCGCGTGCAGGCCGTGGCCCGCGCCGGGAAACACATGCAACGCGCCCCCCGTCAGTTCGGCAATCCTGCGCGACGTCCGGGTCGGCGTGACTTCGTCGTTGTCACCAACGAGGATCAGACAGGGGCACCGGACGCGGGTGTACATGTCTTCGTCGATGACAATACTGCCACCGTCCCGCGCCTCCTGCGTCATCCTGAGCATGTCGCCATCGCCCTGCAGCCCCCAGGCCACGGCATCATCATGCTGCTTTGTGGAATGCGGTTCGTTGTGAACCTTGCTCATGAAGAAATCTATGAAATCGGGATAATTCTTCTGCCAGTAGATGGCATTGTATTTGCCCCACCCTTGCGGATCGGGGGCGGGGTCGCCTGCGTAGGCTTCAAAGCGTTCCTTGATGGGCGGGACGATCGGGCTCCATCCTCCGGTCGAGACGACGGCCGATACCCGGTCAGGATAATGCGCGGCAACGGCGAAGGATATCGCACTGCTGAAGGACAGGCCCACCAGAACGGCCTGTGCCGTGTCGGTCTTGTCCATCACCGCGATGACATCCGAAATGACCGTGTCGAGCGCATACTGTTCCGGGTTGGCAGGTCGGTCCGATTTGCCATTGCCGCGGGGGTCAAAGGCGATCACGCGGAAATGTTCGGCAAAATAGGCGATCTGCGCCTTCCAGACGCGGGAATGAATGATGGCCCAGGTCGGGACGAACAGGATTGTCTGTGCGCCGTTGCCATAGATTTCATAGTGAAGTTTGACGCCGTCGCGCTCCACCATGCCTTCGGTATGAGGACGCATTGCGCGCATGTCCGCTACTCCGATGCTGTTTGTTGTTCAAGCGACGCGATGACCGCGCCAACCTGGCGCAGAACGTCGCGCACTGGATGGATCTTTTCTTCGTAGCCAAGCAGGCAAAGCGATTCTGTGCCGATGAAGGTGGTGGCAACCAGTGCTGCCAGACCTTCCGGTGTGAACGGGCCGAGGTGGCCGAATTCCTGTTCGGCCTCGTGGGCCAATGCGGTAAGCAAGCTGTGCCACTGGCCAAGTGCTGCACGGACGGCGTGCCGGATATTCGCGTTCGACCATCCCGCGGCGATCAGTTCCTGAAGGACGCGAACATAGCCTGACGCGATATCCTCTTCGAGATAGTCACAGGCTAGGTGCCATTTTTGAGAGATGCCGAGATCGGGTCTGCCAAATGCTGCGGTCTGGCGGTCGACCAAGCCTGCGTTCATGTGCTCGAACAACGCCAGGATCAGCCCTTCCTTTGAGCCGAAATGATACTGGATCTGGCTCATCTGTGTGCCGGCGGCATCCGCGACGCGGCGCGTGGACAGCCCCGAGAACCCGTCCCGTGTGAGGACGCCGCGCGCGGCTTCGAGCAATTCCAGCTTGGTCTGTTTTACGCGATCTGATTTTGGGTGTGTCATGTTTATCCTTTGTTGAGATATTAAATCGGTCGAACGAATAAAACAAGAGCTGTCATGATGAGAGGTGTTCAGTGAGAGGCTTTGACCGCGCCAACCTGGCAGTCATTTGTCGGATATCAGCGAATTCAGCCGCCCCCGCGCGCAGCGGATTTGCGTTCCGATCCTTGCTGCGAACCGTATGAACGACCGGTTTCAGGGCAGCGCGGCGGCACCATTGATATTCCGCGACCCGCACACAGTCCTGTCATGGGATACAACACGGACCCAGGAATAAAAAAGCCGCGCATGTGTTGCGCGGCTTATTCACATTCTCGGGATGGGGCGATGCTTAGCGGCGCAGGCCCAGACGCTTGATCAGGTCCTGATAGCGCGCTTCATCCTTGGTCTTGGTATAGTCCAGAAGCTTGCGGCGCAGGGCCACCATTTTCAGCAGGCCGCGGCGGCCATGGTTGTCTTTCTTGTGGGTTTTGAAATGCTCGGTCAGCGTCGCGATACGCGAGGACAGGATGGCAACCTGGACTTCGGGCGAACCGGTGTCGCCTTCCTTGGTTGCGAATTCTTTCATGACGCGGGCTTTTTCTTCGGCAGTGATCGACATCGGGTTCTCCTTTTCAGGTTAGAGTGAGACGCCGCCGGCCGGGATGTCGTCCAGCACGGGGCCAAATACTATCCGGCACAGACCGGAGATGGGCGCGTATAGAAAAGATTCATATGGATGGCAAAGCCTTTTTTGCCGTTGCGTGACGCTGTCCGCCCCTCAGGCTGGAGCCATCCCGGCGGATTGCGCGAGGCTGAGTGGCATGACCGAAATATCCTCGATCGAAATACTGGCGCCGTTCAGGATATTGGCCACGGCAAAACCGTCCATAAACACCTGCGTGATCTCGGGGTTTTGGGGATCCGCGAGAAGGCTGATATCCGGGATGTCGGTTTCGTCCTCGTATATCAGCAGGATGTTGTCGTCTGCCGCATCAAAGTCGACGATGTCGATGGCGTTGCCGTCGGTGATCCAACTGCCGCCCACGATGGTGTCCGCACCCTCGCCAGATGTGACAATGTCGTCATTGTCCGCGATGATCGTGTCATTGCCACCGCCACCGTTCAGATAGTCGGCATCATCGGTATCCTCGATGGCTGCGGTGTCCGGGTCATCCTCGACGCCGTTCACGAGGTCATCGCCCCAGCCGCCGAACAACGTATCACTGCCCGCGCCGCCGCTGAGCGTGTCGGAGCCCAATCCGCCCTGCACGGCATCATTGCCGTCGCCGCCGCTGGCCAAATCGTCGCCGTCAGAGCCTTGCAAAGCGTCATCGCCCGCGCCCCCGGTCAGGATGTCGTCACCGTTTCCGCCTGTGATCGTGTCGTTGCCTTCGCCGCCCGACAGGGTGTCCGCGCCGTTTTCGCCGTGCATGATGTCATCGCCCGCGCCGCCCTCGATCCAGTCGGCGGTGTCGGACCCGTACAGGATGTCGTTTCCATCCGTTCCGGAAATCTGCGGGTCAGAGGAGTCTCCGGCTTGTACGGTCACGGGCGATACATCGACGCTTTCGTCCGCAGGCGGGTTGGTCTGCCCGGTTTCTTCCGCGCCGTCCTGCTCTTCATCATCGGAACTTCCGTCGAGGTCGATCACACCCAGTGCGCCGACTGTAAACAGACCCATCAATCCCGCAAGCCACAGCATGGCGTTTTCCCATCCGAGGGCGAATTGCCCGGAAGGAAGAATAGAACCATGCCCGCCGCCAAAGCAAAGTGTTTCAGATCAAATGGTTAATTCCGGATTAAGCGGTTGGCGCCCACGGTTCGGGGGATTGTGCATAGGGCAGGTAGAGTGGATGTTTGGGATGACCCGCCTTGGACAGGCCAAGGTGAAACAGCGGGCGACCCGTGCCTTGTAACAGGGTTGCCACCCGACTCCCGCGGTCTTGATGTGCGCCGTGAGTGCCCCAGGCCGCAATCACATGATGCGCCCACAGGGCCCGATCCAGAATGGCGGCGTCATTGTCGGGGCCGACCGGGTCAGATGCGGCGCGCATGGCGCGCGGATCCGTGTCGCGCCAGGCAAAGATGTTGGTCACCGCAAAGCTGCCAAACCCAAGCGTCCGCGCGCGCCGCTCGCACCGCTCAACGGTGGGGTCATTCTGCACTTCGGTCGCGGTCGAGGGGTTGAGCATGACAAAATTCACCCGCTGTCCGCTGTCGTCCCAGACGCGGGTGAGGCTGTAGCGATAGCGTTCGCAATCCGAATAGATCGCAGTGGACGGCGCGTCGCCCTTGGTGTGTGTGCGGGTGATCATGGGCGCGTTGTGCCAGCGTGGCCGGACCTGTGCAACGCAAAGAAAAAGGCCGCCCGGTATGTGGGGCGGCCTTGCGTTCTGGAGGCAGGGTTCATTCGGCAGGAACGGCTTGCATTTGGCGGCGCAGATCAAGAACGACGCCCTTGGTCTCCATGATTGCGGCGGCGACCAGTGCATAGACGATGTGGCCCCAGAGGGCGACCCAGGTGATGCCTGTCCATCCGAGGAATGGTTTGTTGCCAGCCACAAGATGCGCCATGACGTACAGGGCAAACACCCACAGCACCACGCCATAGGCGAGGGCCGTGACGGACCAGTGCAGGCGGGGTGAAATCATCAGTTGAACAGGCCGTGCAATGGCAAAGTACCCGACCGCATAAAAGACAAGGCCGGTCAGCGTGTGCAGCAGATAGGCCGCACCCGATGGATTGACCCCGAAGATCGCCTTGAGCGATGCCCCGGCCAGGCCGACGGGCGCCAGTTTGGCATAGCCAAGGAGCGGGCTGAGCGCCTGTCCGAAGGTGTCAAAAGCGATGGTGGCAAAGGCGCCCGCAGCAAGAACGGTGCCAGCGGTGCGGAGTGTGATCTGTGTCATGTGTCGGTTCCCTACAGGTTTGGGTCTGTCTGATGGGATCAATCTGTACCAAGTGGTTCCGAAATGACAGCGCGCTCACGCAGGCATGACCCGGGCACCCGGAATTGAAACATTTCACGGGCAAAAGCGGCCGGAATCGCACGCAGAGCGCGTTGCACGGGCTGCATGTGTTACAGGCGGGGCCGGTTAAAGATTGAAAACCCGCGCCGGATGCAATTCTCCGGCCCTGTAGCGTCCCACGGCCACCGGTACGCCATCAAGAGACGCCCACGCCTCGTCCCCGTATTCAACGTCCGAGGCCAGCACCATGCCGGGATTGCCGTTGCGCATGCGTGTCGCACCTTCGGCTGTGGCCTTGAGTTCGGGCAGGTCGGCAAGGCCTTCTGCGACCGGTCGAAGGTGGGCATCAAGTTCGGGCGTCCGCGCCAATGCCTCGACCTCATCCATGCTGAGGCCGTCAGTCACGTCGAACGGACCCGACCAGATGCGCCGCAGATCGCGCACATGGCCAAAACACCCCAGAACCACGCCAAGGTCGCGGGCGATGGCGCGCACGTATCCGCCCTTGCCGCAGATCATCTCAAGAGTGACGTGATCTGCGTCCGGGCGGTCCGTCATGATCAGTTCCTCGACCCATAGAGGGCGGGCAGCGATCTCGACGTCTTCGCCGTTGCGGGCCAGCTTGTATGCGCGTTCGCCGTCGATCTTGACGGCGGAAAACCTGGGCGGGACCTGCATGATGTCGCCCACGAATGCCCCCAGCGCCTCCTTGATCTGCGCATCCGTGGGGCGCGCGTCAGACGTGCCGATCACGTTGCCCTCGGCGTCGTCGGTGTTGGTCGACTGGCCCAGCCGAACGGTGAACCGATACGCCTTGAGCGCGTCGGTGATGTAGGGCACCGTTTTGGTCGCCTCACCCAGGGCGACGGCCAGAACACCGGTGGCGTCGGGGTCGAGCGTGCCTGCATGGCCCGCCTTTTTGGCGTCAAACGCCCACCGGACCTTGTTCACGACCGCAGTCGATGTCGGCCCGGCCGGTTTGTCGATGATCAGCCAGCCCGAGATGTCGCGCCCTTTGCGTGTACGGCCCATGCCTGTCCCTTTGTCTTTTGTCACGGCGTGTGTGAGGGGTGCCGCCTAGCGGACGGATTGCAGCCTTGTCAATCTGCGCAGGTGGCGATGCGGTGCGCGTCGGTGTGTGGACGCGCCGGAGTTCGCGGCAGGCGGGCTGGCCAACCCGCAACGCACAGCGGAAAGGCTCGCCGTTGGTTCAGCGTGTCAGCGGTTCGACCGTGCCGACAATCGGTCCCAGCGAAAAACCGATGTCGCGGCGATTGAGGTCGGGTGCGTAAAGGCGCGAGATGTTGCCATCAAGGAACAGCGCGTTGGGCAGTTTCAGATAGTCACGGTAAAGGCGCCCGAATTCGTAAAAGGTCACCGGGCTTTCCGAAATCGCAAAGATCGCCGTCTTGCCGTCTGCGCTGGTGCCAACCCCGTTGCGGATATTGCGCGAGGCGCTGTCGGGCAGAAAACGGGGGTGCAATGCACCGTCAATGACCAGCATCGGCCCTGACTGGGTTGCGTAAGTGCAGGCCGGGGCCTGTTCCAGAAAGCGCAGTGTTTCGAACACATCCGCGCGGCCCTGCCGGATGCACAGAATGCCGTTGGGCAGCAGACCGAAATTGCCCGGCCCCGGATTCGGGATCACGCGCATCACTTCCTTGCCGTCTTCGACATAATAGCCGACGGGGTCACGGTCGTCGTGATACATGCCCGCATTCATCGCAAAGCCAAGCTGTTTGCCGCCGTTCTGAAGGTCTCGCTGGATCGCGCCGAACTGACCATAAAGGGCGCCGTTTTCATCGTTGAGAAACAGCCGCAGCTCTTCGGTGTCCAGATCGACCGTGCAGATCGTGTAGCCGATCGAGTCCACGCTGATTTCCCTGCACTCAACCGCCCATGCCGGTGCGGCTGACACCAGCAGCGCCAGAATGGCAGCCCGAACAGCGCGCATCATGTGTCGGTGTCCCGGCGCACGTCGTCCTGATTGAGCATCCGGCGCGTGTCGTCCATCCGGTCAAATGTCTCGTCCAGCTGGAAGCGCAGGTCGGGTGCGAATTTCAGGGCGAGTTTCCTGGATACGGCGCGGCGCAGCTCGCCCTTGTTGCGGGCAAGCAGCTTGAGCACGTCCTCGCGCCCTGTGCCGCCCAGTGGCAAAACATAGGCCGTTGCGATCCTGAGGTCGGGCGAGGTGCGCACTTCGCCCACCGTGATCGACATCCGGTTCAGATCGGGGTCGTGCACGTCGCCGCGCGCCAGCACCTCGGCCAGCGTTCTGCGGATCAGTTCGGCCACCCGAAGCTGGCGTTGCGAGGGGCCGGAGCCCTCATGAAATCTGTTCTTTCCCATATCCCCCATCTAAGGGCGTCTCGCCCCTTTGCCAAGCGGCCTCGCGCGCTGTAGGACAGCGGGAAATTGCCAAATGAGGACCACAGCCATGTCAGAATTGCCGGGGATCGTGATTGCGGGTGCGTCGGGCCGAATGGGCCAGATGCTGATCCGCTCGGTTGTCGAAAGCGATGCGATGCGCCTCGTCGGTGCATTGGAACGTCCGGGCCACGATTGGGTGGGCCGCGATGTGGGCGAGGCGATGGGCGGGCAGGCGCTGAACGCGCTGGTCTGGGATGATCCGCTGGAGCCCATGGCACAGGCCCGTGCGGTGATAGATTTCACAGCGCCAGAGGCCACAATCGCGCTGAGCCACACCGCCGCGCAGGCCCGTGCGGCGCATATCATCGGAACAACCGGCATGACCGACGAACAGATCGCCCGGCTTGAACCGGCGGCACGCCATGCGCCAATCGTGCGTGCGGGAAACATGAGCCTTGGGGTCAACCTGCTGGTGCAGTTGACCCGGCAGGTGGCGGCGGCGCTGGACGAGGATTTCGATATCGAAGTCATCGAAGCGCACCACCACCACAAGGTCGATGCGCCTTCGGGCACGGCCCTGATGCTGGGCGAGGCCGCCGCCAGCGGGCGGGGCGTGGCACTGCGCGATGTGCGTGATGCGGGCCGGGACGGGATCACCGGCGCGCGCCGCAAGGGCGACATCGGGTTCAGCGCCATCCGGGGTGGGGACATTGTGGGTGAGCACGACGTTCTGTTCGCAGGCCCCGGCGAGCGGATTGTGTTGCGCCATATGGCGACGGACCGGGCCCTGTTTGCCAAGGGGGCCCTGAAGGCGGCGCTGTGGGCGATGGACCGCGCACCGGGCCAATATGACATGCTGGACGTGCTGGGGCTGAAGACCTGAAGCCGCTCTGAACAGAAACCCTCTTCGCAAAGTGAACCAATCGCTGTGCAGGCGCGTATCTTTTCCATGGTCCCTTGCAGCCACGGGAAATACTGAACGATGTGCACAATGATTGCAGCCGCCATTGCGGCCCTTGCGGCAGGCCCCGCCCTTGCAGAACTGGTGACGGTCAATAACCAGACCCAGTTTGTGAAACTGGTCGATGGCAAGACGCTGACACGGCCGCTGGTCAAGCTGACCGTGACACCTGATGGTCAGATCGAAGGCCGCGGGTCGGTATGGGACATCGAGGGCACGTGGTCATGGCAGGACGGATATTTCTGCCGGGATCTGTTTTGGGGCGGCGACGCGCTGGGATACAACTGTCAGGAAGTGCAGGCCAGTGCCGACGGTCGGATCAGGTTCACGTCTGACAAGGGTGCTGGTGACAGCGCGATGTTCCGCCTGCGCTAGGGGTGCGCGAAAGCCCCGGCAGATTTCTGCCGACGGTCAAGGCCTTCGGCGGGCACAGCGCGTCGCCACACGGGCAGGCGTGCGTTTTCGTCGTGATACAGGCCCCACCTGTGGCCCATCCGCTGGTCGATCCGATGCAATAGCCTCAAGTGGGCGGTAGATGCGCTGGCAGCGCCACGTGCATCCGGGCCGGGGCGACGCGAAAAGGTTTGGCATGGCTTACCCTCCACGATAGTGTCTCTTTACAGCCATCTTTTATGTCCAGAAGGGTTCTTGCCATGATGACGCGTTTCAAATCAGTGCCGGTCGTGGCGGTTGCGGTCATGATCGGTTTGGGCGCACCGGCGATCGCGCAGGACGGCTCGACACCGAGCGTCGAGGAAATGGCGGACAACTTCAAAAAGCAGAAAACCCGTGGGCTGGTGATTGCGACGCCCGGGGCCGATGCCACCGAGACGGACGATGCAGCGCCGGAAGCCACCGGGACAGTCGCACAAGAGGTCGGTTCGATCATTCCGAAAGACGAACAGGTGAACATAAACGTGTCGTTCGATTTTGATTCCGCCGCCCTGCGCGAAGACCAAAAGCCCAAGCTGGCCAGCCTGTGCGATGCTCTCAAGGCCGCGGATGTTCAGAAAATCCGCATCTTGGGTCATACCGATGCATCCGGATCGGAAAGTTACAACGAACGCCTGTCAAAGCTGCGCGCCGAAGAGGTGAAACGCTATCTGATTTCCGATTGCGGCTATCCGGCGGAGCGCATGGAAGCCGTCGGTGTCGGAGAGCGTTTTCCGTTTGATCCCGATGATCCGCTGGCAGACGTCAACCGCCGAGTTGAATTCCAGGCGCTGGGTTAAGAGCGCGACAGGGCTTCGCAACATGACAGTAATTGAGCGATGCGAGGGCCGATTGTGAGTTCCGACGCGGGCCATGGCATCTTTCAGGTCGGGGACGTCCTGAACAACACCTACAGGATCGACAAGGTGTTGGGTCTTGGCGGCACGTCCGAGGTTTATCGCGCTGTCAGCGAGATTTCGGGGCGGGTTGTCGCGGTCAAGGCCCTGCGGACCGAATTTTCCCGAAACGAGGACTTTCTTGCGCTGATGACGCGCGAGGAAGAAATGCGCGAGATCCGCCATGATGCCGTGGTGCGGTATTATGACAACCAGCGCACTGACGACGGACACGTCTATCTGGTGATGGACTATGTCGATGGTCCGGGTCTGGATCAGAAGATCAAGGAAGGCGGACTGTCGGCGGACGATGTTCTGATCGTCTGTCGGCGTGTCGCCGAGGGACTGGTGGCCGCCCACAAAAAGAACATCGTTCACCGTGATCTGTCGCCGGACAACATCATCCTGCGCGACGGCGATCCCGCCGACGCCGTGATCATTGATTTCGGCATTGCCAAGGACACAAATCCGGGTGCTGAAACCATTGTCGGCAATGAGTTTGCAGGCAAATTCGGGTATGCCGCCCCCGAACAGTTGAACGGGCAAACCGACGCCCGCGCCGATGTCTATGCATTGGGTGCCCTGATGCTGGCGACCTTCCGTGGTCAAAAGCCCAATATGGGCAGCAACCTGATGGAAATCGTCAAGATCAAGGCCCTGCCACTGGACACAAGCGGCGTGCCCGAGCCGCTGAAATCACTTATCGAGCGCATGACGCACCCCGACCGCGACCAGCGCCTGCAGACGGCTCAGGCGGTGCTGGATGAGGTAACGGCGCCTGGCACCGTGTCCGGTTCTGGCACCGCTCAGGGTGCAGATGACGATGACGATGATCGCACGATTGTTGTGCCACGCACCCCGCGACAGCAAGCGCCGGTCGCGCGCATGCCGGACCAGACCGTCCCGCCGCCCGCCAAAAAGGATGAGGCGGCCACGCACCCGGTCGAAACCCGCAAGAAACGTGGTGTGTTGATGCCGGTGCTGGCTGTGGTGGTTCTGGGTGCCCTCGCGCTGGGTGCCTACCTCACCGGCGCGTTGAACACTGTGCTGGGCCCCAACTATCCGTTTGTTGACCCCTATACCCTGGTGGTCACGCGCCCCGAAACAGGGCCGCCGTCCGCCATCGGGAATGTGCCGTCAGAAACCGCGCGCGATGCGTTGCGTGACTTGATGATCGCGCAGGGCGGAACCTCTGATCTGACACTGGCACGTGGCAATCTGACCGAGACGTGGGACTCCGACATCCTGCGCCTGATCGGAGCGGTCAGCCACTTGCCGGAATGGCAGGTGCGTGCCGACGAAACCGGGGCCCGGATCACCGCCATGACCCTTGATGCAACAGAGCAAGGCACGCTCAGCGCGGCGCTTGAGCGGCCAGACCTGCGCGGGGCATTCGACGTGGTTGTGGATGTTTTCCTTGGGCCGCGCATTCTGGCTCCGCAGTCTTTGGCCCCGATTCTGGCGGCCCATCAGAACTGTGGCGAGTTGCGGATCGCGACCCCGCCGCCCGCCGGTTACCCGAACGGCAGCCAGGTTGTGGTGCGTGGACGTGTTGACAGCGCCGGGACGCGTCAGTCCCTGTCCGGGGAACTGTCGGCGGTCATCGGGGATCGGACCCTTGTGCTGAACGTCGAAGTTCTGAACCGGACGCTGTGTTTGATCGACCGGGTTCTGCCAAACGCGCCACCGGCCGGGTTCGACATCGAATTCCGGGATGGAGACGACAACGCGATCAACCTTTCGGGCGACTATTTTGTCGGTGACAATCCGGTCATCGACGTCATCGTGCCTGCCGAAATCACGGATGGGTATCTGTTCGTTTCGGCACTGGATGTATCTGGCAATGTCTATCACCTGCTGCCCAACATCCTGTTTCCCGACAACAGCGTTGCCGCATTGCGCGGTGGACAGGATGGTGCTGTTTCGGTTCGGGTTGCCCACAGCACGGCTGACGCGGTGGACGGGGGAAAGCTGGCGTTTGTCGTGGATGATACGACGCTTGGCAAAACCAAGATCATCGCGATCCATTCGGATCAGCAAATTTTTGATGGATTGCGACCGACCACTGAATCCGCCGCAGGCTATGCCGATGCCATGGCGCAGCGGGTCGGGTCGATCCGTTCGCTGGACAGCCGCATTCTGACAACAGCACAGTAGCGGGCGGTCACAGACCCCAAAGCCTCTGATTTGCCCGTGGCGGCCCTTGCACAAAAGCGTTTATTGGCCCGCAACGACTCCGGGCGCCCGACCTGTTCGCTGAACGCACAGGGCAGAGGGATCAGCCGAAAACCTTGCGCTGTGTCAATACGCGGAACGCGGTGCCGATGCCGGATGCCCGGAGCCGAAAAGGCTGCGGGCCTGACGTCGGGCGGACAGGAGTCGCTGCTGCTGCGCCAGTCTCAGAAATCTACCGCGATTCCCTTTTTCTCCCAATCGCCATAGCGGACGGGTTCCGGTCCGTCGCGCCCGCCCAGTTCGGGGGGCAGGTCAAGGGCTTTGGCCGCCTTGCGCCGTTCCTCGGCCTCGCTCAGGGCACGTTGGGCGGCGGCGGGCAGGCTGTCACGTTCGGGATTATCGCTCATGGGCTTCCTCTTGGTCTGTCCCGTTGATATACGCCCGATCCTGGCCCCGGCAAGGCGGGCGCGACATTTCAAGGACATCCAATGAGCGACATCGGTCTGCCTGCGCGGCGTAGTGCAATCTATCTGCTGGATCAGATCATGGGTGATGGCAAGTTGATGTCCGAGGTGATCGGCGCAGGGGCGCTTGACCGTCTCGACCCCGCGGACCGCGCCCGCGCACAGCGCCTCGCGACGGAAACATTGCGCAGCATGGAACGCATCGACCGCCTGTTGCAGCGTCATTTACAGAAATACCCGGCCCTGACCGTGCGCAACGCCCTGCGTGTCGGCACCTACGAGCTGTGTCAGGGCGAAGCGGCGCATGGCGTCGTGAATGCGATGGTCACGATCATTTCGAAACACAAGCGCTATGGCCACCTCAAGGGTCTCGTGAATGCAGTGCTGCGCAAGGTGGCCGACAAGGGCGTCGCGCAATGGCCGACCCTGCGCACACCGCGCCTGCCCTCATGGCTGCGCAAACCGCTGGTGCAGGCGTGGGGGTCTGAGGCCGTGGCAGGTATGGAGACCGCGTTTTCCGCACCCGCGCCGCTGGACCTGACCCCGAAATCGGACGCGGCGGCGGTGGCGGAGGCAACGGGCGGCGTGCTGTTGCCCACCGGTTCGGTGCGTCTGGCAGAGGCGGGGCAGGTGTCGGCATTGCCCGGGTTCACCAGTGGTGCGTGGTGGGTGCAGGATGCCGCAGCGGCCGTGCCCGCCCGCGTGCTGGATGCGCAGCCGGGCGAGGCCGTGCTGGATCTGTGCGCCGCCCCGGGTGGCAAGACGATGCAACTGGCGGCCACCGGAGCAAGCGTAACGGCGGTCGATATCTCGGCCGGGCGGATGGAGCGTGTGGCGCAGAACCTGATCCGCACGGGCCTGAGCGCGCACACGCAGGTGGCGGACGTCTTTGACGTGACGGGCCAGTATGATGCGATCCTGCTGGATGCCCCCTGTTCGGCGACCGGCACGATTCGCCGCCATCCCGACCTGCCCTTTGCAAAGGACGGATCGGAATTTGGCATGTTGATCGAATTGCAGGGGCGGATGATTGATCATGCGCTGACCCTGTTGAAACCCGACGGCCGTCTTGTCTTTTGCACCTGTTCGTTGCTGCCGGACGAAGGCGAAGTTCAGATTGAAGAGGCACTTGAACGGCATCCCGGCCTGCGTGTTGACCGCACCGCGTTGTCCCGCCCGGGGCTTGAGCCGGATTGGATTACCGAGGAAGGCGGGTTGCGTCTGCGCCCGGACCTTTGGGCGGAACATGGCCATATGGATGGATTTTACATTGCGGCCCTGCGCAAATCTGACTGAGGTTGCGTGACTTGGGCGCAGGCCCAAGCTATGGTGCACCGCAAAGGCGCATGAAGACGCATCGAGGCAGTGACCATGACGACCAATTTCGGGTTTTCCGCACGCAAGGCCCGGTTCCTGAACCGTTGGCATGCAACCCGCTCGACTCGCGCCGGGGCGGTCACGGCTTTCGTGTCTGCGCCCGAACCCCGCACCATTGGCAGTTTTGCCAGGGGCCGTCAGCTGGTGGCCGGCAACTATCTGTTCGCCGGCGCTCTGGTCGAGGCGCCCGGCACGGCCCTTTGGGACGTCGCAGGACCCGACAGCGCGTTCGAGGATGCCCTGCACGGGTTTGCATGGCTGGACGATCTGGCCGCCGTGGGCGATGCCAAATGCCGTGAAACCGGTCAGGCCTGGCTGTGGGGCTGGATTGAACGATACGGGCGCGGGCGCGGACCGGGCTGGACACCCGATCTGACCGGGCGTCGCCTGATCCGCTGGATCAACCACGCCCTGTTCCTGCTGCGCGGGCTGGACGGGCAGGAACCCGACGCCTTTTTCCGCTCGCTTGGCCAGCAAACCCGGTTTTTGTCCAAACGCTGGCAGGCCGCCGCGCCCGGATTGCCGCGGTTCGAGGCGCTGACGGGCCTGATCTATGCCGGTCTGTCGCTTGAGGGGATGGAGGATCTGGCGCCGCCTGCCATCGCCGCGCTGGCACGCGAATGCGATCAGAAGATAGACGATGAGGGCGGCATTCCGACCCGCAATCCAGAAGAATTGCTGCATGTCTACACTTTGCTGACATGGGCCGCAGCCGCCCTTGAGGATGCCAATAAACCGGTGCCGGATGCGCATATGGCGGCCATCGAACGCATCACGCCCACGTTGCGCACATTGCGCCATTCGGATGGCGGCCTTGCCCGCTTTCACGGGGGCGGGCGCGGGCAGGAAGGCTGGCTTGATCATGCGCTGGCGTCGTCCGGTGTGCGCACGCGGCAGGCGGACGGGTTGTCGATGGGCTATGCGCGCCTCAGTGCGGGGCGCACCAGTGTCATCATCGACGCCGCCAGGCCGCCCGCACCTGCGGCCAGCCACAACGCGCATGCCTCGACCCTTGCGTTCGAGGTCACCTCGGGTCGTCGCCCCCTGATCGTGAATTGTGGGTCCGGCGCCAGCTTTGGCGCGAACTGGCGACGCGCGGGGCGTGCGACGCCCTCTCATTCCGCGCTGACGCTGGATGGCTATTCCAGCGCGCGTCTGGGCGATGCGGACCGCGCCACGTCCCGCGAAATTCTGATCGACGCCCCTGACCATGTCCCGATCGAAGTCAGCCAGGCCCCCGACGGTTTGCGGTTCCAGGGCGGGCACAACGGCTATTGCCGGACCCACGGTCTGACCCATGCCCGCCAGCTTGAGCTGACATTCGACGGGCGCGGCATGGCGGGCGAGGATATGCTGCTGGCGCTGGAGGAGCATGAAAAGCGCCTGTTCGACCGGGTGATGGATGCAAAGACGCTGGGCGGCATCCCCTATGACATCCGGTTCCACCTGCATCCCGAGGTCGATGCGGAACTCGACATGGGTGGCACTGCGGTGTCCATCGCGCTCAAAAGCGGTGAGATGTGGGTGTTTCGCCATGACGGGACGCAGGAATTGTTGCTTGAACCAAGTGTTTACCTTGAGACCGGGCGTCTCAACCCGCGGGCGGGACAGCAAATCCGCCTGTCGGGACGGGCCATGGGATATGCCACGCGTGTCCGCTGGTCCTTGTCCAAGGCGCAGGAAACTGCCATGGGCATCCGCGACCTGAACCGGGATGAACCGGTAGAGATATACGACTGAAGGATGGCTGCCCCATGACTGACCTCGCCCCTGTGCGCCGCGCGCTTATTTCCGTGTCCGACAAGACCGGGCTGGACGTTTTCGCCACCGCCCTTGCAGGGATGGGGATCGAACTGCTGAGCACCGGCGGCACGGCGCGGGCGCTGCGCGAAGCCGGTCTGGCGGTCAGGGATGTGGCGGACGTCACCGGCTTTCCCGAGATGATGGATGGCCGGGTAAAGACCCTGCACCCGATCGTGCATGGCGGTTTGCTGGCGCTGCGTGACAATGACGATCACGTCGCATCCATGGAAGAACACAGCATCGGCGCGATTGATCTGGTTGTCGTGAACCTTTACCCGTTCGAGGAAACGGTGGCGCGGGGCGCGGCCTATGGCGATGTGATCGAGAACATCGACATCGGTGGTCCGGCCATGATCCGTTCGGCGGCGAAAAACCACGGATTTGTCACTGTGGTCGTGGATATCGAAGACTATGACGCCGTGATTGCGGAGCTGGCGGCGCAGGACGGTCAGACGTCCTATGCGCTGCGCCAGCGCCTTGCGCAGACGGCCTATGCCCGCACCGCCGCCTATGACACGGCCGTCAGCACCTGGATGGCCGCGCAGGTGGGGCAAACGCCGCGTCGCCGGACTTTTGGGGGTGCTCTGACGCAGACCCTGCGCTATGGCGAAAACCCGCATCAACGGGCGGCATTCTACACCGACGGGACCGCCCGCCCCGGTGTTGCCACGGCAACCCAGCATCAGGGCAAGGAGTTGTCCTACAACAACATCAACGACACGGACGCGGCATTTGAACTGGTGAGCGAATTCGCAGGGCAAGGCCCCGCCTGTGCCATCATCAAACATGCCAATCCGTGCGGCGTGGCAACCGGTGCCACACTGGCCGAGGCCTATGGCCGCGCCTTTGATTGCGACCGCACCAGCGCGTTCGGCGGGATCATCGCCCTGAACCGGCCACTGGACGGCGAAACGGCGCAAGCTATCAGCGGGATCTTTACCGAAGTGGTCATTGCGCCCGGTGCAGATGCCGACGCCATTGGTATTTTTGGTCAGAAGAAGAATTTGCGCCTGCTGACCACGGATGGACTGGCTGATCCGGCCACGACGGCGCTGGCCGTCAAACAGGTTTCGGGCGGGTATCTGGTGCAGGACAAGGACGTGGGGCGGATCACGCGTGACGATCTGAAAGTGGTCACCAGACGCCAGCCGACAGAGCAGGAACTCAGCGACATGCTGTTTGCGTGGACTGTGGCCAAGCACGTCAAATCCAACGCCATCATCTATGTCAGGGACGGCGCGACCGTTGGCGTGGGCGCAGGCCAGATGAGCCGGGTCGACAGCACCCGGATCGCAGCGCGCAAGGCACAGGACATGGCCGAAGTGCTGGGCCTGCCTGCGCCGCTGACCCAAGGCTCGGTGGTGGCTTCGGACGCATTCTTTCCCTTTGCGGACGGGTTGATCACGGCGGCCGAGGCGGGCGCGACGGCCCTGATCCAGCCGGGCGGGTCGATGCGCGATGACGACGTGATTGCCGCCGCTGACGAAGCCGGACTGGCGATGGTCTTTACCGGCATGCGGCATTTCCGGCATTGAGGGTCTCATGAAACTTCTCTGGATCAGTGCAGTCATCGCATTCGGCATCGACCAGATGTCGAAATATCTGGTTATTCATGTGCTGGGTGTATCGGCGTTCAAACCCATGGACGTGCTGCCCCCGATCCTGAATTTTCGCTATGGCGAAAACCGGGGCATCAATTTCGGCCTGCTTGGCGATGGCACCAGCGTCTGGCTGCTGATCGCCATTGCCCTGGCCATCTGTGCCGGTGTGCTGTGGTGGATGATCAAACACCCGCAGCCCGCCCTGGCGCGTGCCAGTGCGGGGCTTTTGATCGGCGGCGCGCTGGCCAATGTGTTTGACCGGCTGCTTTACGGGTTCGTTCTGGATTTCCTGAACATGTCCTGTTGCGGCTTCGTCAACCCGTTTGTATTCAACGTGGCCGACATTTTCATCTTTGGCGGGGCCATCGGCCTTGTCTTTTTCGGTCAGGAAAACACACCCGCCAAAAAGAAGACGGGCAAAAAGGGCACGTGACAAGCGGGCCCAAGCTGCGATAATGCGGCTCAAGTTGAGGAGAGTACTCTCATGCGTCTGATCGTTTGCGCCCTGATTGCCGTTACCGTCCTTGCCGCGTGCGAGAACAAGGGACTGCGCCAGATCCAGCCGCGCGGCGAAGGGCCGGATGAATTCCTCATCGTGCCGGCCAAGCCGCTGGAAACACCCGAAAGCTTTTCCGCCCTTCCCGCGCCGACACCCGGCGGGTTCAACCGCACCGACCAGCGCCCGCTGGAAGACAGCGTGGCGTCGCTGGGCGGGCAGCGCAGTTCGCCCAACGCACCCATCCCGGGCGCGGACGGTGCGCTGGTCAATCACGCCAGCCGCTTTGGACGCGATGCGAGCATCCGTGCGACGCTGGCGGCGGCGGATGCGCAGTTTCGCAAACGGCAGTCGCGCCTGACGCAGATCCGGATCATTCAGGAAGACACCTATGCCCGGGCCTACCGGCGCGAGGCGATCCGGCCGGGCCGCGTGGCCGAACAATTCCGCCGCGCCGGCATTCCGACACCGACCGCGCCGCCTCCGGGGCGCCGCCGCTAGATATCGTCTTTTGTTCCTCACAAAACCGCCAGTGCCGCTTGAAGGTGGCAGGTGGCGTCGTATCTGTTAGTCACACCGCTCCTAATCAGGATTTGCCATGACCCGTCTGCGCGCCGTTTTTGTCGCCTTTGCCCTGTCCGTCACCGTCCTGCCCGCAGCGTTGCGAGCAGACAGGGACGCCGTGACCACCTTCGAACTCGACAACGGCATGCAGGTCGTTGTGGTCGAGGACAACCGCGCGCCGGTTGTGCAGCACATGGTCTGGTATCGCGCCGGATCGGCGGATGAACCCGTCGGGTCGTCGGGGGTGGCGCATATCCTGGAACATTTGCTGTTCAAGGCAACCGACACGCTGGCTGATGGCGAATTGTCCGCAACTGTTGCAGCCAATGGCGGGCGGGACAACGCGTTCACCAGCTACGACTACACCGCATATTTCCAGCGCGTTGCCGCAGACCGACTGGAACTGATGATGCGCATGGAAGCGGATCGGATGCGTAACATTCGCTTTACCGAACAGAATGTCGCCACCGAACGCAATGTGATCATCGAAGAGCGCAACCAGCGCACCGAAAACAACCCGCGCGCCCTGTTTGGCGAACAGATGAATGCCGCGCAGTATCTCAACCACCGGTATGGCATGCCGATCATTGGCTGGATGCACGAGATAGAGAGCCTCGACAAGGCGGATGCGCTGGGTTTTTACAACACCTTTTACTACCCCAACAATGCCATCCTTGTGGTGTCAGGCGATGTGGACCCGGACGAGGTCAAACGGCTGGCCGAGACGTATTACGGCGTGATCCCGGCCAATCCCGACCTGCCCGAACGCGTCCGTTCAGAGGAACCACCGCAGAATGCGGAGCGCCGCGTGATCTTTCGCGATGCGCGGGTGGCGCAGGAATATGTGAGCCGGTCCTATCTGGCACCTGAACGTGACCCCGGTGACCAGGAGGCAGCCGCGGCGTTGACCCTGCTGGCCGAAGTGCTGGGGGGCGGGCAGACCAGCTATATGACCGAAAAGCTGCAATTCGACGAACAGAAGGCGGTTTTCTCGGGCGCATACTATCGGGGCACGTCGCTGGATGATACGACGTTCGACGTGGTGATCGTTCCGGTGCCGGGCCTGAGCCTGCAAGAGGCCGAGGACGCAGTGGATGATGTGCTGGCTCAGTTCCTGATTGACGGAGTGGACGCGGAACAGCTTGAGCGGATCAAGTACCAGTTGCGCGCCAGCGAGATTTACCAGCGCGACGATGTGGACCGGATCGCGCGCCGTTATGGCGCGGCGATGGCCGTGGGTCTGGGGGTCGAGGACATTCAGGCGTGGCCGGACATTTTGCAGGCCGTCACAGCCGGCGACATCATGGACGCCGCACGCAGCGTGCTGAACCGCGACGCATCCGTGACCGGCTGGCTGACCCGTCCGGCGACCGCGCAGGAGGTCAGCCAATGACCCGTTTCATGATGGCGCTGATCCTTTCATTTGCAGCCGCTTTGCCCGTCCGTGCCGAAGTGCAGATCGAAGAAGTCGTCAGCCCCGGTGGCATCACTGCCTGGCTGGTGCGCGAACCGTCGATCCCGTTTCTGGCGCTTGAGTTGCGGTTTCGGGGCGGTGCGTCCCTGGATGCACCTGGCAAGCGCGGTGCGATCAATTTGATGACCGGTTTGCTTGAGGAAGGCGCGGGCGATCTTGATGCGCGCGCCTTTGCCCGGGCGCAGGAAAGCCTGGCGGCGTCCTTTGGATACGACATCGGCGACGATGCCTTGTCCGTTTCGGCCAAATTCCTGACCGAGAACCGCGACGAGGCCGTCGAGTTGCTGCGCAAGTCCATCGTTGCGCCCAGTTTTGAACCTGCCGCACTCGAGCGGGTGCGCGAGCAGGTGCTGACGGGTTTGCGGTCAGACGCCAAGGACCCGGACGAGATCGCGCGCCGCACCTTTGATGCCATGGCCTATGGTGACCACCCCTATGCAACCCCCTACGAGGGCACGATCGAGAGCGTCGCGGCATTGTCGCGCGACGACATGCTTGCGGCACACAAGGCGGTTTTTGCGAGGGATCGGCTTTATGTCGGCGCGACCGGGGATATCACGCCCGAAGAATTGGGCCCGCTTCTGGATGCGTTGCTGGGCGCACTGCCCGACAACGGCGCGCCGATGCCAACCGAGGCACCGGTGCTGATCGAGGGCGGCACGACCGTGGTGCCCTTCGAGACACCTCAATCCGTCGCCATCTTTGGTCAGCGCGGTATTGCGCAGGATGATCCGGATTTCTTTGCCGCCAATGTTCTCAACCAGGTGCTAGGGGCCGGTGGGTTCGAAAGCCGTCTGATGACCGAGGTGCGCGAAAAACGTGGTCTGACCTATGGGGTCTATTCCTACCTCGTGCCGCAGGACTATGCCGAAACGGTGCAGGGTCAGGTGGCCTCGGCCAATGACCGGATCGCCGAAGCCGTGTCCGTGATCCGCGAGGAATGGGCGCGCGCCGCTGAAGAAGGCATCACGCCCGAAGAACTGGACGCGGCCAAGACCTATATCACCGGTGCCTATCCGCTGCGGTTTGACGGCAACGGCCCGATTGCGCGCATCATGGTGGGCATGCAGATGCTGGGCCTGCCCATCGACTATATCGCCACCCGCAATGACAAGGTCGAGGCGGTGACGCTGGAGGATGTGCGCCGGGTTGCAGGTGAATTGCTGGATCCGGAGGGGTTGCATTTCGTGGTGGTGGGCCAGCCTGAGGGGCTGGAAAGCTCTGTCGCCAACTGAAACCGGGTGTCCCGTGTCGGGGCGCCTGCGCACCGCAGCAAAATCAATCGGTTGCAGGGGCGGATTGAGCGTTTGACACCACCGGCGGATGGCGCTTGCTGGCAGAACTGGTCGCGAATTTTCCAGCAGAGTGATCGAATCCGGAAACATCCGCTGCGCGCCGCGCTTATCCGTTCCACGGGACAGCCACCGGGCGCGAACCGACGACGTTCGGGGACGCTGCCAATACGAGATTACCCGGGCTTGCGCGCCACCCAGTCAATCGCGCCTGCCGTCTTGGCGAAATCCGCAAGCATCTGGCCATCTGTGTATTTCTCGGCCCCCTGAATGGCCCTTTTGAGCCGAAAGAACATACGGCTGTATCCATGCATCACACGACCAAGCAAGCGCACGGTTTTCGTGGCTCTGTTGCCCATGCTCAGCAACGCCTTGTAGCCACTGTAGCCCTCTGAAGGCCAGATCGCGACCGGTTCAAACCCTGCTTGCAGCAAGAGCGCCGCCGCACCGTTTGGAGAGATGTGGAAATAGCTTTCATCGTGCCATGGCTCCATGAAGGAACAGTTTCCCAGATAGATGCTACCGGGCTTGAGCACCCTGTAGATTTCCTGAATCGCCCGATGCGGCGCGGCCAGATGTTCTGTTACTGCGGCAGAATATACCAGATCGAAGCTGTTATCTGCCAGCGGCAGGTTGTGTACGTCGCTCAGGAAATCCGGCCCGCCGAACTTTTGCAGGTCTGCCGTGATGCGTGTCTTGGATATGTCCGTGCCGCAATATTGCAAGCCCAGGTCATGCGCCCAATTTCGCATTTGACCGCCACCGCAGCCGACTTCGAGAATTGTCGAGCCCTTCGGGAGATTTTCAAGATAGGGCATATGAGCTTTATCAAGGTGATAGACTGCATCAGACGCACCGACTTCGCCTGGCCGGTGAAAAGCGCCAAGAAGGGCTGCTTTGGTTTCCTCCAAGGAAATGTATTTTACTGAAAATGTCGTGTTCTTGCTTTTCGGGAACAAGAGCAGTGTACCGTCTTCGTCTTCGAACGTCGTCCCACAATTCAGGCAGGAATGATCCTCTATTTTGCCCGTATCGCACGCGGGGCAGCACAATACACTTTTTACGTCCATCCAAATTTTCCCAATACTTCAGACATTTGGTAAGGTGTTACACTAGAAGGCTTTCCTGAAAAGTAAAACCCTCCGTCCCGCCGCGACTTGAAGCGTCCGGTCCGGGGGCGCAGCAGCATACCTGTGCCCGGGGGGCTTATTCGCCGTAGGGCACCCAGATGGTTTTGACATCCGTTGAGGCTTGCAGGAAGGCACGCCCATCGCCTTGCGCACTGAACCAGTCGCGGGATTGGCCGTTGTTCACCCAGGTGCGTTTGAGGTTGCCCGCCGCCCGCTGTTCGATCTGTTTCGACAGGTCCGCGCCCGAGAACGACCAGACCGCGTCCACGTTGAGGTGTTTGGCCATGTGTGGCGCGAGGTCGGCGTGATCGCCTGTCAGGATGTTGACCACGCCCGCAGGCACGTCCGAGGTTTCCAGTACCTGGTAGAAATCCGTGGCCGCCAGCGGGAACGGTTCGGACGCCGCCAGCACGACCCGGTTGCCCATCGCGATGGCGGGCGCCATGCAGGAGATCAGGCCGAGCAGGGGGGCCTCGTCCGGGCACAGGGCGGCGATGATCCCGGTGGGTTCGTTCATGGCCAGCGCGATGCCGCGCAGGGGCACGCCCTTGGCGGCACCGTCGTATTTGTCGGCCCATGCGGCATAGGTGAACAGGCGTTGGATCGACGCCTCGACCTCTTTGCCGCCTGCATTGCCGCCTTGCAGGGCGTCGAGCCGCTCTGCGAATTCATCCGCGCGCGCCGACAGGTTTTCAGCGATGTAATAGAGGATTTGAGCGCGCAGATGCCCGGTGGTCTTGCCCCAGCCTGCGGCGGCTTGCGCGGCTTCGACCGCGTTGCGCACGTCCTTGCGGTTTGCAAGGCTCGATTGGCCCAGAAGGGCGCCGTTCCTGCCATAGACATTGCGGGAATAGCCGCCGTCCGGGCGGGCCTGCTTGCCCGCGATATAAAGTTTCGCGGTGCGGTCCAGCGGGTCGGCCGGTGTGTCCTTGCCCGTAAACGGCGCGACAGGTTTGAGCGGTTTGGTGGCCCTTTCCGGTCTGGTGTAGGCCAGCAGCCCTTCCCAGCCGCCTTCGCGCCCGAACCCGCTTTCGCGCACACCGCCAAACCCTGCGGCGGCATCGAACAGGTTGGTGGCGTTGACCCAGACCACGCCGGCGGCCAGTTTCGGGGCGATGTCGAGGGCGAGGTTCACGTTCTCGCTCCAGAGGGTCGCGGCAAGCCCGTAGCGGGTGTTGTTGGCCAGTTCCACTGCTTCGGCAGGTGTGCGGAAAGTGGTGGAGACGAGGACGGGGCCAAAGATTTCCTCTTGCATCAGGGTGTCGGCAGTGTTGAGGCCGGTGATCAGGGTCGGGGGGTAATAGCAGCCCGTGGCGGGCAGGGCGGTTTGCGCCTGATAGACCTCGCCACTGGTGTTGTCGGCGACCATTTTTGTGATCGTGTCGAGTTGTACCGGGTCCACCACGGCGCCGACGTCGATGGATTTGTCGAGCGGGTCGCCGATGCGCAATTTGTCCATACGGGCGCGCAGTTTGGCATAGAACGCATCGGCCACCGGTTCCTGCACCAAAAGGCGCGACCCCGCGCAGCAGACCTGCCCCTGATTGAACCAGATGGCGTCAACCAGCCCCTCGACCGCTGAATCAAGGTCGGCATCGTCGAACACGATGTAGGGGGATTTGCCGCCCAGTTCGAGGGTCAGCGCCTTGCCCGTGCCTGCCGTTGCCTCGCGGATGCGGCGGCCCACGGCTGTTGAGCCGGTAAAGGCGATCTTGTCCACGTCTGCATTCACGATCATTTCGCCCACCGCGCCGTCGCCGGTCACGATGTTCACCACGCCCCTGGGCACGCCCGCCTGACGGCAGATGTCGGCGAACAGCAGGGCGGTGAGCGACGTGTATTCGGCGGGTTTCAGCACGACGGTGTTGCCCATGGCGAGGGCCGGTGCGATTTTCCACGCCAGCATCAGCAGCGGAAAGTTCCACGGCACGATCTGGCCGCACACGCCCAACGCGGTGCGGTCGGGCAGTTCCGCCGCCATCAGCTGCGCCATGCCTGCGTGGTAGTAAAAGTGGCGCTGGGCGAGGGGGATGTCGATGTCGCGGCTTTCGCGGATCGGTTTGCCGTTGTCGAGGGTTTCGAGCACCGCGAACAGGCGGCTGTGTTTCTGCAAAAGGCGGGCAATGGCATAAAGCACGCGGGCCCGGGCGTGGCCGCCTGATTTGGCCCATTTGGGCTGGGCCGCACGGGCGGCTTTGACGGCGGCGTCGATGTCGGACTGGGTGGCTTGGCTGAGGTCGGCCAGCGTTTCCCCCGTCGCAGGGTTGCGGGAGTGGAAGTCCTTGGTCGGTTTGGTGAAATCCCCGTTGATGAAGTGGCCAAAGCTGGCCCCCTGATCGACGATCCATGCCAGCGCGTCGCCTGCCGTTTCGGGGGCGAGGCCGTAGTCCATGGTTTCGAAGATGTTCTTTACGGTCACGTGTTTGGCCTTTTGCGAGGGGTTTCAGACCATAACCAAAGGATCTGGCCGACTACCAATGGAACTACGAAGTACCCGATCAAGGCTTCAACGGCCGCAACCATTTTACTTTTACCTAGTGGGATTATGTCTCCATATCCCAGGGTCGTAAACGTGACGATCGAAAAGTATATGAAATCAAATCTGCTCTCAGGAACCTCCAAACCGGTCAATCGATACAACTGCCCAAATGAGACAACAATCAAAATGACCAATAAAAAGCTTACGGCCAAGGCTTTGGGTGGTTGGGGGATTCGACGTTTAAGGCAGTATCCGCAGTACCTAAAATGTGCCAAGAAAAGTGAAAAAGAGATGGCCAAAAGTAACAAGTCGGCGAAATATGGCGGCGAATTTGAAAAAACCACGAAGTGTACTTGCGAAAAAATGAGAACAAATAACGTGAATGGCGCTTTACGATAGACTGTCCGATATATCGTCATCCGCTCATCCAATCGCGTGACGGTATCCGGCGGAGTAGGCGCCGGTCAGGTGGTGTTCGAGTTGCCGTTCGATATCGCCCAGCAGCGAGGATGCGCCAAAGCGGAACAGATCGGGTTGCAGCCAGCGGTCCCCCAGTTCCTCCTTGATCAGTGACAGATACACGAGCGCGTCCTTGGCCTTGGAAATCCCGCCTGCGGGTTTGTACCCCACCCGGTAGCCCGTCGCCTCGAAATAGTCCCGGATGGCGCGGATCATCACGAGGGACACGGGCAGGGTGGCGTTCACGCTTTCCTTGCCGGTCGACGTTTTGATGAAATCAGCGCCCGCCATCATGCACACGAGCGAGGCGCGGGCCACGTTGCGCAATGTGCCCAACTCGCCCGTGGCGAGGATCGCCTTGACGTGGGCGGTGCCGCACGCCGCGCGCATCTGTGCCATTTCGTCATAAAGCGCGGCCCAGTTGCCCTCCAGCACATGCCGGCGCGAGATGACGATGTCGATTTCAGCGGCCCCTGCAGCGACGCTTTCGCTGATTTCCTGCAAGCGCAGATGAAACGGAGACAGGCCCGCCGGAAACCCGGTGGAGACGGCGGCCACGGGAATGCCGGTCCCTTGCAGCGCCGCGACGGCGGCCGGGATCATCTCGTGATAGACACACACCGCCCCGGTGGTCAGGCCGTCCATCCCGAGCGCGTTCAGCATGTCGGCCCGCACCGGCTGTCGCGCCTTGGCACAAAGCCGCGCGACCCGGCGTTCGGTGTCATCGCCTGACAGGGTGGTGAGGTCGATCAGGCTGATCGCCTTGAGCAGCCACGCGGCCTGGTGGTCCTTCTTGATCGACCGCCTGCCCGGCAGGGTCGCGCAGCGCCGTTCGATGGCCGAGGTGTTGGCCTGCACGCGCCGGACCCGGTCCATGTCCAGCGCCATGCCGGGATTGCGTGTTTCGGCAACCTGCGGCAGTTGCGTCGAGGTGTTGGGTGGTGCGTGTGTTGGCGTCGCGTGCATGGGGGATCCTTTCGGACGGGTGCAGGGCACTGACGTGGCATGGCGCGCGCCGTTTGGCAAGCGGTGCCGCGGTGCAAATCCCTGCACATCTTCTGCACAAACGCGGTGCCGCGGCCTGCACATGCGCCTGTCAGCCTGGGTTTCAAACGAGGCCAAGGGCAAAGGGACAGGCAATGACGACTCGGATATTTGATGGTGTGCCGCTGAGCATGCAGCAGGATGGATGGTGGCTTGATGCGCCAAAGGGGCCGTCGCGGCCCGGACAGGGTGCGCGTCGCCGCGACGGCATCAAGGCGGTGCTGCTTGTCGCGCTGATCGCCAGTGGCGACATGCTGGTCTGGAACGCCGCGCCGGGTGTCAGTTTCGCGGTGCTTGCGCTGATTATGGTCTGGGCCGGGTTGGCACTGGCGTGGCCACGGTTGAGCATCCGCCCGCGCATCGGCATTGCCGCAGGTGCGGTTTTGGCCGTGCTGCCGATGATCGAAGTCGTCCAGCCCCTGTCGGTGCTGATCGCCGTGTTCGGCCTGTCCCTGTTATGCGCCGTCCTTGCCGGGCTGAGGCGCGTCGAGGTCTTGCGCGGCGCCTTGCGCCTGTGGTGGGTCGCGCCGCTCCAGACCGGGGCGGATGCCGCCGCCGGCGCGCAGCGGCTGGGCCGGATACAAAACGGAGCCGTCGATATGCGCGCGCTTTTGCTGGGCTGGGCGCTGCCTTTGGGCGCGACGGCGCTGTTTGCCCTGTTGTTGCTGGGGGCGAATCCGGTGCTGGATCGTGCGCTGTCGCAACTGGCCACGTGGCAAGTGCCCGCGCCAGACCTGTGGCGGCTGTGGTTCTGGCTGTTTCTTGGGGCGGTGATATGGCCGCTTCTTGTGGCCGGGGTCATGCGCGAAAGGTTGCGCGCCCGTCGCGCCGCGCGCGCAACGGTACGGCGTCAGGGGATCGTGAACGCAGGTTCGGTCGCCCGGTCCCTGGTGGCATTCAATGCGCTGTTTGCCGTGCAGACGGTGATGGATATCCTGTTTCTTTACGGCAATGCCGGATTGCCCGAAGGGATCAGCCCCGCGGCCTATGCCCATCGCGGCGCCTATCCACTGCTGATCACGGCGCTGCTGGCCGGCGTGTTCGCGGTGATCGCCCGCCCCCATCTTGCCGGTCGGCCTGTCTTGCGCTGGTTGATGCTGTTGTGGCTGGGCCAGACACTTGCGCTGGTCGCAGCGTCACTGTTCCGGCTGGAAGCTTATGTGGATGCCTATGGCCTGACCCGATTGCGGATCGCGGCCTATATCTGGATGGGGCTTGTGGCGGGCGGACTGGGCATCGTGGTCTGGCAGATATGGCGCGACAAGCCCGCCGCATGGATGTTGCTGCGCTGTGGCATCCTGGGCGGTGTGGTCCTGTATCTGAGCGCCTTCTTCAGTTTTGATGGCGCAGTCGCGCGCTACAATCTGAGTAATCAGGTCAAACCGGACATCTACATGCTGTGTGATTTGTCCGAAGACGTGATCCCCGCGATGGCCGCGCGGTTCGGCCCGGCATGGGCAATGCAGTGCGGGACGGCTTATCGCGTGCCGCGCCTGTCCCGGCCCGATGACTGGCGCGAATGGGGCTTTCGCAACTGGCGGGTGCGCCGTAGCCTTGCGGCCATGACAACTGACACGACGGCTGCACCATAATGACCCAGGCCCATCTGCTGATCGTCGATGACGACCCGCATATCCGCTCGGTCCTGCGCATTGCATTGCAACAGGCAGGCTATGCGGTGAGCGAGGCGGGCGATGGCGCAGAAGGGCTGAGCAAGGCCCGGTCGGGCCGGTTTGATCTGATCGTGCTGGACATCGGGCTGCCCGAAATAGACGGGCTTGCGCTGTGCCGCACATTGCGGAAAACCCATGCGACCCCGGTGCTGTTCCTGACCGCGCGTCAGGACGAGATCGACCGGGTGCTGGGGTTTGAACTGGGCGGTGATGATTATGTGACCAAGCCGTTTTCGCCCCGTGAACTGGTGGCGCGGATCAGGGCGATCCTGAAACGCGCGGCTGCCGTGCAACCCGACGCGCCCGCCCTGACGCGCGGTGTGCTGAGTGTGGATGCGGCGACCCATTTGTGCTGCGTGAACGGTGTGCCGGTCACACTGACGGCGCGCGAGATGGACATACTGGCACATCTGATGGCTCACGCTGACCGCATTGCGGCGCGCCCGGCCCTGACGGATGCTGTTTACGGGCCTCACGCGGGGGTCAGTGATCGCACGCTCGACAGTCACTTGCGCAACCTGCGGGCCAAGCTGGCCAAGGCGGGATGTCCGGATGCGGTTGAAACGGTGCACGGGATCGGCGTGCGGATGGGTCCATGCAGAGGCCGGTGAAACCTGTGCGACGCAAGTGGCGCCCCCCGTTGGCGCTGGTCATTGGCGGCACCCTGGCCGTGGTGCTGTTGCTGCCGCTGTTCGGCATCGTTTACCTGAGGCTTTGGGGCAATGTGCTGGGCTGGGGCGAGGCTGCGTGGCTGATCGGATGGCTGGCGGTTGTGGCGACAGCGCTGCTGGGATTTCTGCTGTGGCGTCTGGTTCTGCGCCCGGTCTATGCGCTTACGGCATATGCCCGCGCCATGAAGGCGGGGCAGGACGCCCCGGCCCCGGCGCATTTCGGCACGCCGGAACTGGGCGCGCTTGGCGCCAGCGTGATGGCCATGGGTGACAGCCTGCACAGCCGGGCCGAGGGCATGAAGGCCTATGCGGATCACGTCGCGCATGAACTGACATCGCCCCTGACGGCCATTCAGGGAGCGGCAGAGTTGTTGAATGCCGGAGCGAGCGGTGAGGACGCGCGGGTGCTGACCACGACAATCACGCAGGCGACTGCGCGGATGCAGGCCCTGCTGGACGATCTGGGCCATCACGCACAGGCGGCAAGCAGTGCCGGGGTGGGCGTGTGCCGCCTTGGGGACGTTGCTGACGCTCTGGATGTGGGCCTGGCCATCGAGGTGGTACAGGATGGCGAGGTTCCCCTGGCGGGGGCCGATCTTGCCACGATCCTGACCCAGCTGGCCCGCAACGCGGCAGAGCACGGGGCGCACCACCTGACGCTGAGCGTGTCGGGGCGCACTCTGAAAATCAGCGACGATGGCCCGGGCATCAGTGCCGGCAATCGGACCCGCGTGTTCGATCCGTTCTTTACCACGCGGCGCGAGGCGGGCGGCACCGGCATGGGCCTGAGCATCGTGCGCAGTCTTGTTCAGGCGCGGGGCGGGCGGATTTCCCTGCTGGAGGACGGTCCCGGAGCATCATTCCTGATAGCGTTCGATTGAAGGCCCGGCATATCCGGCGCAGTCGCGCGGCCCTTTGGGTTACTGTGCAGACGGGTTCTGGTCAGCCATGCCACTCCGGGGCAGGGGCGTCGCGGTTTGACGGCACGGGGCGGAACTGGCAGGCGACGTGCCCGCGCTCACAGCACGCCCCACGCGCGTGCGCTTCAGCCGTAGGTCGGGTGAAACCTGCCCGCAGGTGACGGCGTGAAAATCTCGACCCCGTCCTGCGTGACCCCGACCGAATGTTCGAACTGCGCGGAAAGGGACTTGTCCCGCGTTACCGCCGTCCAGTCATCCGCCAGTGTCTTGGTCTCGGGACGGCCAAGGTTCACCATCGGTTCAATGGTAAAAAACATGCCCGGTTCCAGTATCGCCCCTGTGCCGGGGCGGCCATAGTGCAGCACATTGGGCGGGGCGTGAAACACCCGGCCCAGGCCGTGTCCGCAGAAATCGCGCACCACGGACATGCGATGGCTTTCCACATAGGTCTGGATGGCATGGCCGATATCGCCAAAGGTATTGGCCGGCTTGACCGCTTCTATGCCCAGCATCAGCGCATCATGGGTCACCTGAATCAGACGTTCGGCCTTGCGTGGCAATTTTCCGGCCACATACATCCGGCTTGTATCGCCGAACCAGCCATCGACTATCACGGTCACGTCGATGTTCAGGATATCGCCGTCCTTGAGCACCTTGTCACCGGGAATGCCGTGGCAGACCACGTGGTTCACGCTGATACAGCTGGCGTGTTTGTATCCCTTGTAGCCGATGGTGGCCGAAGTCGCGCCTGCGTCCTCGACCATCCGGGTGATCATGCGGTCGATCTCGGCGGTGGTCTGGCCGGGAAAGACCAGTGGCACCATTGCATCCAGAATTTCTGCCGCCAGCTTTCCAGCCACGCGCATTCCGGCAAATCCGGCGTCGTCGTAGATGCGAATGCCGTCCTTGGTCAGACGGGCGCGGCTTTCGTGGTTCACGTTGTGCTCCATTGTTCTCACTCTGTCCCAATCATACTGCACTGCGGCAAAAAGGACCAGTGGCGTGTCAGATGTCGATGGTGATCGGGCCTGAAACCGTGATCATTTCAGCGGTGATGTAGGTGCCGAGGCACATGGTTTCCACCCCGGCCAGCGATGCCGCTGCACAGGCCGTCGCATAGGCCGGGTCGATGTCGCTGGCCAGCGCGAAACGCGTACAGTCCGTACGCTGCACAAGGTAGAGCATGATCGCGCGGTGCCCGCCGCGCACCATGTCGGACAATGCACCGAGGTGTTTGGCCCCGCGCGCGGTGACCGAGTCGGGAAACTCGGCAAGACCGGCCCTGCGGCACAGGGTCACCGATTTCACTTCCACATATGCATCGGGCAGGCCCGCGCCCTGCAACAAGAAGTCGATGCGGCTGTTTTCGCCGTAGTTTTGTTCCGGGCGCACGGTGGTGTAGGCCTCCAGCGCCGCGACCTCGCCCGCCCGGAGTGCCGCGCGCAGAACGCGGTTTGGAACGGACGTGTCCACGCCGGTAAAATGCCCGGTGTCGTGTTCCACCAGACGCCATCCGAATTTCAGCTTTTTCTTCGGATCGTCATTGGGTTCCAGCCAGATGCGCATCCCCGGCTCGGCCAGCCCCATCATAGAGCCCGGATTGGCGCAGTGTGCGACCACCTCGCGCCCGTCGGCCAGCCTGCAGTCGGCCAGAAAGCGTTTGTAGCGTCGGATCAGGGTCGCGGGGACAAGTTCGGTTTGAAAGCGCATGGGTGCGGGCCTATACGGTGACAGGTTCATTCTCAAGGAGGCGCGCGCCATGCCCAACCCCACTGCGGCCATGCTGGTGATCGGCGATGAAATCCTGTCCGGGCGCACGCGCGATGCCAACACGCATCACCTTGCCGGACAATTGACCGGGGTCGGCATTGATCTTAGGGAGGTGCGGATCGTGAGCGATGATGCCGCGGCGATCATTGCGGCGGTGCAGGCGCTGTCGGTGGCCCATGACACGGTGTTCACCTCGGGTGGTATTGGTCCGACGCATGATGACATCACCGCGGACTGCATCGCGGCGGCCTTTGACACGCCAATCGACATTCGCGATGACGCGCGCGCGTTACTGGCGGCGCATTATGTCAAGACGGGGTCCGATCTGAACGCCGCGCGCCTGCGCATGGCTCGGATTCCCGATGGGGCCGCGCTGATCGAAAACCCGGTCTCGGTCGCACCGGGGTTCACCCTGAAAAACGTGCATGTCATGGCCGGTGTCCCGTCCGTCTTTCAGGCGATGGTCGCGACGGTGTTGCCGACGCTCACAGGCGGCGCGCCCCTGGTGTCGCGGACCCTGCGGATCGACCGGGGCGAGGGGGACATTGCGGGCCCGCTGGGCGACCTGGCCAACAGCTATCCCGACCTCAGCATCGGATCCTATCCGTTCCAGAAGGATGGCAGGTTCGGGGCCAACATCGTGATCCGGGGCACCGATGGCGCGCAGGTGGACACCGCGATCGCAGCGCTTGAAACACAGTTTCCGGGATGATCGACGCGCAGGCCCTTTACGCGGCCATTGACGGCACATGGCCTGCCGCCGGGCGGACGCGCGTCGGCCCCTGGACAATCCGTGACGGGCAGGGCGGTGGCAAGCGGGTCAGTGCCGCGACCTGCGATGGCGCAGGGCTCGACGATATTGCCGCCGTCGAGACGGCGATGCGCGCCGTCGCTCAGGCACCACTGTTCATGGTCCGGCGAGGCGAGGACAGTCTTGATGCAGCGCTTGATGCGCGCGGTTACCGGATCGTCGACCCGACAAATGGCTACGCAATTGCGGTGTCTGCCCTTACCGACGTGCCCATCCCGCCGGTCACCGCCTTTGCCATCTGGGAACCGCTGGCAATCATGAAGGACATCTGGGCCAAGGGCGGCATCGGCCCGGCCCGGCTGGCCGTGATGGCGCGTGCCCGGCAGAAAACCGCGATCCTTGCACGCTGGAACGAAAAACCGGCCGGGGTGGCCTTTGTCGCGATCCATGACGGTATCGCGATGGTGCATGCCGTCGAAGTGCTGGACCACCAGCGCCGTCAGGGCGTGGCGCAATGGATCATGCGGCGCGCAGCCTTTTGGGCCGGGGATAACGGTGCCCATGCGCTGGCGGTTCTGACCACGGCTGCCAACGGTCCAGCCAATGCACTGTATCAACAGTTGGGCTTTGCGGCTGTTGACGGCTATCATTACCGCATCTGTCCCACGAAAGGCACAAAGACCTCATGACCGACACCCCCACAGCCCTTGATCTGCCGATGGTCCACCCACTGCCCGAGCAGACCCAGAAGTATTTTGACATCTGTCAGGACAAACTTGGCATGGTGCCCAATGTGCTGAAGGCGCATGCGTTTGACATCGACAAGCTGAACGCTTTCACGACCCTTTACAACGATCTGATGCTGGCTGACAGCGGGCTGAGCAAGCTGGAGCGCGAGATGGTGGCCGTTGTCGTCAGCGCGACCAATCGCTGCTTTTATTGCCTGACCGCGCATGGCGCGGCGGTGCGGCAATTGTCGGGTGACCCTGCCCTTGGCGAGGCGCTGGTGATGAACTGGCGGGTGGCAAAGGTGACACCGCGCCAACGCGCGATGCTGGGGTTTGCCGAAAAGGTAACCGTGGCCTCGGCACAGATCGAGGAAAGCGACCGTGCCGCCTTGCGCGATCACGGGCTGAGCGAACGTGACATCTGGGACCTGATCAACGTGGCGGCCCTATTCAACATGTCCAACCGCGTGGCGAGCGCCACGGCGATGCAGCCGAACCCTGAATACCACGCGCAGGCACGCCAGGGATGACAGGGCCCACGCGCAGTCTGGCGGCGTTGTTGTGTTGTGTCGCGTGGCCCTTGCAGGCGCTGGACCTGACATTGCCTGCCAATGCCAGTGAAACAGCCGCGCGTGACCGCGTTCTGGCGCAAGAGGCGATCGCGACGGGCCCCTATGCGGACGGGTCCGTGCCGACCCGAATTTTCGAGGGGCCGGTTGTCCGGCGGGCCTATCGTATCCCGTCTTCGGGCCTGACGCCGTTGCAGATCATGGCGCCCCTGCGCGCGCAGCTGGAAGAGGCGGGATACCGGATTTTGCTGGACTGCGACGAGGCCCGCTGCGGCGGGTTCGACTTTCGCTTTGCCATTGATGTGTTGCCTGCGCCCAACATGTACGTGAACATCCGCGCCTATCATTTCCTGAGCGCTGTATCGGCAGACGGCGGCGCCGCGGTGAGCGTGCTGGCAAGTGCCGCGACAGGGGCCGGATATGTACAAGTGGTGCAGGTCGGAGAGGAGGCTGCGCTGACCCCGCCCGACGCGCCCGCGGCGGATGGAACGGTCGGTGTGTCCACGGGAGCGTCGGATGATCTGGCGACACGGCTGCTGGCCGATGGTCATGCCGTGTTGCAAACGATGGAATTCGCAGTCGGAAGCACAAACCTCAGCACGACGGGCAGCCCGGAACTGGCGGCAATTGCCGCGATCATGCGGGCGCGCCCCGGACTGCGCATCGCCGTTGTCGGCCACACGGACACGATTGGCGGGCTTGACGCCAATATTACGGTGTCGCGGGCACGGGCACGGTCCGTGCGCGCAGCTTTGGTGGATGTCTATGGCGTGCCACCTGACCGGATCGAAGCGGAAGGCATGGGCTATCTCGCCCCTGTTGCGTCCAATCTGACGCCGCAGGGGCGCGAGGCGAACCGGCGGGTCGAAGTGGTGATCGTCAGCGAGGACGGGTAGCCCATCCACAGACCAAAAGGCGGTGCCACAAAAAAATGCCCCGATGTTTGCACACCGGGGCAGGTAACCGACTGATCGGTCAGGGGAGAAATCGTTACCAGTCCGCCGGACCCTTATCGGCGAATGTGTGCACTAGAAAATCAATGAATGCGCGGACCTTGGGCTGGGTAAAGCGGCCCGGTGGGTACACGGCGTAAATGCCCTGGGTTTCCATTGGCAGGTCGGGAATGGCGTCTTCGATCAGACCCTTTTCCATCGCGTCCGCATAAAGAAAGCTGGGCAGATAGGCGATGCCGAGGCCGGACACGGCGGCGTTCAGCAAGGATTGCCCGTCATTCACACTCAACCAGCCTGCCGTGCGGACCTGACGTTTTTCCCCCGAGGGGGCGGTCAGTTTCCACATGTTGCCGGAGGACTGGTTGGAGTAATGCAGGAGTTTGTGTTCGTTCAGGTCGTCGATTTTTTCCGGGCGGCCGTATTGCTCGAAATATTTCGGGCTGGCGATCATCCGCTTTGTCGTTTCGGTCAGCTTGCGGGCCCGCAGGGTGCTGTCTTCCAGCTCTCCGATGCGAATGGCCATGTCAAAGCCTTCGGAAATCAGTTCGACGTAGCGGTTGTTGAGGACCATGTTGACGGTAATGTCGGGGAAATCCGCAAGAAATTCGGACAGGCGCGGGGACAGGTGATTGACCCCGAAATCCGTCGCGACCGAGATGCGCAACAGGCCCGACGGGGCGGATTGCATGGATGTCACCAGCGAATCCGCTTCGCCTGCATCGTTCAGGACGCGGCGCGCGCGGTCGTAATAGGCCAGACCGATCTCGGTCGGCGATACGCGCCGGGTGGTACGGTTGAGCAGGCGTGCACCGAGACGGGCCTCGAGCGATGAAACATGTTTGGAGACGGCCGATTTGGAAATCCCCATCTTCTTGGCGGCATCGGTAAACCCGCCCTGGTCCACGACCATCGCGAATGCTTCCATCTCGGTAAGGCGGTCCATGCCCGGCCCTTTCTGCTCAGTTCTTCGAAGCACAGGTATCGTGGCAAATCAGGGCACAATCAGGGCGGGGATGGGATAATATCAGGATGATTGCGGAATCGTTCGCCACATGGAAACGACTATGGCCACTTTAGATGGCAATATCCTGTGACCAGGCCTGGAATGTTTCGGCCTCGCGTTCCAGCGGTTCACCTTCTTGCCCGCCGATCAGCAGAAAGCCGTAGCCCGGTGTATTCCAGCGCGCCACGTCGAGACCTTCGGCAGCGCCCATGTTCAGATCCTGGGCATCGGGACCGGCGGGAATGATGCACAGCGCCACCGGTGTTCCGTCGTCGCGCAGATAGGAAATCTGCACCAGCGGCTTGCCGTTGAAGTTCAGCAACTGTGCCCGCTTGAAGGTCAGCCCCTCGGCCTGCGGCAGCGCGGCAAGGTCTATGCCGATGCCTTCGGACACGGCGGCCAATTGCAGGGCGGCGTCCTGTGGGGTTGGATTTACGGCCGCTAACGTGGCCGTTGTGTAAAGCGACTGATAGCTGGCCACGAAACTGACCCAACCGCGCGGTGCGGGTTCGGGTGTGCCAAAGCCGGTAAAGAAGGCCACCGCCAGCCCCGCGGCAATCCCGGTGCCGAAGGTGCCCAGACCCCATGCCCAACTGAGCCGTGCATTAGTGTTGGCCGGTTCGGGCGTTGCAGGGGCAAGTGCCGGCATCGGCGGCGCGTTGGCCAGCAATTCGTCGAATGCGCCGGCAATCGCGGCCATCGGCACCTCGAGCCCGGCCATGCGTTCGGCCAGCACCTCATCCGTTTCCAGCGCGGCAGAGATGTCCGCCTCAAGGGTGTCATCCGCCTCGCCGTCCAGAAAGGCCGTCAGGTCTTCGTCGCTGAAGGTGCGCGCGGCGCTCATCCCTGGCCTCCAGCCGGGTCGGCCATGAGTGCATTCAGTTTCTTGCGTGCGCCGGCCAGTCGGCTCATCACGGTGCCCACGGGGATCTCCATTATTTCTGCAGCTTCCTTGTAGCTGAACCCCTCGACGTAGACGAGCAGGACAGACTGCCGCTGTGCCTCGGGAAGGGCATTCACATGGGATAACACCTGACGCGCCAGAATATTCACTTCGGTGCCCGGCGCGCTGTCGGCAAGGTCGATTTCCTCGACCGGCATCAGGCCACCCCCGGTGCGCACCTTGCGCGAACGCAACTCGTTCAGCCAGACACGCTGGCACATCCGGAACATCCACCGGTCCAGATGGGTGCCGACCTCGAACTGATCGGCCTTGTCGAGCGCGCGCAGACAGGTGGTTTGCGCCAGATCATCCCCCCAGTCCCGTCGACCCGTCAACGCAACCGAATAGCGCCACAGGCGCGGATAAATGGCGCCCATGCCATCACGCACGGAATTTTGAGCAGATGTGGAAATGAAACCGATCCCGGTGCGCTGCGTTACCTTGGGTCACTCTTAACCGGAGGAACGCACCAATGAAACCTCTTGTGACTGCCTTGAGCGCGACTTTGCTAACGGGCGCTGCGATCGCTGTCCAGCGATGTTCCCCACGCCAGCAAAGCCAAAGGTCTGATATCATGAACCCTGCGGATGGCGGTACGGTGGCTTCGCCTGTGACGGTGAACATGGGTGTCACCCTTTGCAGCACTGAAAGGGAAAACACCGGCCACCCTCACCTGATGCTCGATCGGTCGCCCCGTGGCGAAGGTGCGGGCAGCGCCGAAATGCGGGCCGCCTGCAGATGACAATGCCAACCCAGCCCTGTCGCCGGTGATTGGGTCACCATGACCTTCAGGTGACCGGTGTTCAGATCCAGCGCATCCGGCGCAGCAGCCAGACCGCGATCGCAGTCAGGATCAACAAACCGACACACAGCACGGCAAAGGCCCACTTTGAGTCAATGCCCGGCATGCCCCCGACGTTGACGCCGAACAGGCCGGTCAGAAAGCCAAGCGGCAGAAACACAGCCGCGACAATCGACAGCACATAGCCATTGCGCCCCTGGGCAAGTGCCGCCTGGGCCGTGTGGTGATCCTGTACGGTCGTCATGCGGGCAATCAGGGATTCCAGTTCTTCGACTGCCAGCTTGGCAAGGTTGGTCTGTTCGCGAAGCCGCTCTTGCTGGCTCTGGGACACCAAGTCGGTGTCGGCGGCCAGCAATGCGATCAGCGCATCGCGCTGCGGCGCCAGATAGCGGCGCAGGCGAATGGCCATGCGCCGTTCTTCCACCAACGCGTCGGGCAAGGGTGCCCCGTCCTCGTGCACATTGTCTTCCATCACATCAATCCGGTCGGCCAGATCGAACACAGTGTCGCGGACCCGTGCCATCAGCCTGGCGGTCAGCGCAGTGACAAACCCCATCGGGGTAACGGGCGCATGTCCGGCCTCGGACTCTTCGCGGAGTGCCTGCAGGGCAAAAACCTTGCGCATCCGCACGGTTACAACGAGGTTCGGCGCGACCCACATGCGTACCGCGACCATCCGGTCGGCCGGGCCGTCCGCATTCAGGTTGACGCCGCGAAGGTTCAGGATCAGCCCGTCTCCGAACGGATCACAGCGCGGCCGCGTCTCTTGCGCCATCAACGCTGCTGCCGGGATTTCCGGTACGTTGTCGGCCAGAAACTCGGGCAGGTCAGAATCCGTAATATCAAAATGCCACCACCGGTAACCGTCGCCCAAAGGGTGATCCGGGTCTGGCGGGCGGGCGGTCCCATCGGGGGCAATGTCAAAGACGCACAGGGGCATGATGTGACGTTATCTGGCGCGATATGCCGCTGCAATGCTTACAATTGCGCCGCCAGTCGCGTGCCCTGATCAATCGCGCGTTTTGCGTCAAGTTCGGCCGCCACGTCCGCACCGCCGATGATGTGATGCGTGATGCCTGCCGCCTCCAGCGCGTCGGCAAGGCTGCGGTCAGGCACCTGGCCTGCGCACATCACGATATCGTCCACCTCGATCAAGGTCGGGTTTTCACGCGCCGCGCCAAAGGACACGTGCAGGCCGGCGTCGTCGATCCGTTCATAGTTCACGCCGCCCACGAATTGCACGTTCTTCATGTTCAGCGCGGCGCGGTGGATCCAGCCCGTGGTCTTGCCCAGCCGCCGTCCGTGCTTTTCCGCCTTGCGTTGCAGCAGCGTTACGGCACGCGCCGGTGCGGCGGGTTTGGGGCCTTCGGGGGCAAGGCCGCCGCGGTTCACGGCAGGGTCACTGACCCCCCATTCCACCATCCATTCGGGCAGGTTTTCGGTTGGGCTTTCGCCCTCGTGGACGAGGAATTCGGACACGTCGAACCCGATGCCGCCGGCACCGATCACCGCCACGCGCTTGCCGGGTGTGGCGCGGTTTTTCAGCACGTCGATATAGGAATGCACGTTTGCTCTGTCCTGCCCCGAAATGCCGGGATCACGGGGCAGAACGCCTGTGGCGACGATCACCTCGTCAAAGCCGCCCAGCGTCTCGGTTGTTGCTTCGGTGTTCAGGCGCACGTCGATGCCCATGTCCGCGATCATGGTGCGGTACCAGTCGACCAGCCCCCGGAACTCTTCCTTGCCCGGCACCTGTTTGGCCATGTTGAGCTGCCCGCCGATCTCGTCGGCGCGGTCGATCAGGGTGATGGTGTGCCCACGTTCAGCGGCTGTCATTGCAGCGGACAATCCCGCAGGACCAGCGCCAACCACGGCGATGTTTTTGGCTGTGGCGGCAGGTTCAATGACCAGTTCCGTTTCGGAACAGGCGCGCGGGTTCACGAGGCAGGAACTCAGTTTGCCCGAGAATGTGTGATCAAGGCAGGCCTGATTGCAGGCGATGCATGGCGCGATCTGATCGGCCTTGCCTGCCATTGCCTTGGCGACGAAATGCGCATCCGCCAGCATGGGGCGCGCCATAGACACCATGTCGGCACAGCCCGTCGCCAGCACGTCCTCGCCCACTTCGGGCGTGTTGATGCGGTTGGAGGTGATCACGGGGATATTCACCTGCCCCATCAGCTTTTTCGTCACCCATGCGAACGCGGCGCGCGGCACGGAAGTCGCGATGGTGGGAATGCGCGCCTCGTGCCAGCCGATGCCGGTGTTGATGATGGTGGCGCCCGCCTTTTCGATCTCACGCGCCAGTTGCGTGACCTCGTCAAAGGTCGATCCATTGGGCACGAGGTCGATCATCGACAGGCGATAGATGATGATGAAATCGGTGCCCACCGCCGCGCGGGTGCGGCGCACCACCTCGATGGGCAGACGCATCCGGTTTTCGTAGGACCCGCCCCAGCGATCCGCGCGCTTGTTGGTGTGGGTGACAAGGAACTGGTTGAGGAAATATCCTTCGGAGCCCATGATCTCGACCCCGTCATAGCCTGCCGCGCGGGCGCGTGCCGCTGTCGCCACGATGTCGCTGATCTGCTTTTCGATGCCCCCTTCGTCCAGTTCCGCCGGGGGGAACGGGGAAATCGGGGATTTCACAGGCGAGGGGGCCACGCATTTCGGCCCATAGGCATAGCGCCCGGCATGCAGGATCTGCATCGCGATCTTGCCGCCCGCCGCGTGCACCCGTTTGGTCACGATGGAATGGTTTTCGACATCCGCATCCGTTGTCATCATCGCCGCACCGGGCAGCACCGACCCTTCGAGGTTCGGACCGATCCCGCCTGTTACCATCAACCCCACTTCGCCCCGCGCGCGTTCGCCGTAGAATTCGGCGACGCGGTTCCAGTCCCGGGTTTCCTCTAGGCCGGTATGCATCGACCCCATCAGCACGCGGTTTTTCAGCGTGGTAAAGCCAAGGTCGAGGGGGGCGAGAAGGTGTGGGTACGCGGTCATTTTGTCCTCCCGAACGTGTTTGGTTCAGGTGTTATGTATAGGCTGCGCGATGTCACGCGCAACGCGGCGTCATGGGGTGGGATCACGTGATCAGGGTCGGGTGGATGAAAGTCGGCGAAGCCTGCGCATTTGGCCATGCGATGTTGGGCGCGAACCATGAGGGTACGGCCACCACACGCCTGCCCGAAAGGCGGCGAGCGATGAGGGGGCCGGCGCTTGGGTTCGTCACGCTGGCAGATGGCGATGACATCGACATGGCCCCCGCCTCTGGACCCATGCCAGCCGGTTGGCACAGCTTGCTTTCGCGAGCGGCGGCTTTCATGTTATCGCCCATCAAACAGGCGAACGATCCGGGCAGACCCCTGCCTGCGCCGAGATGGAAAAGGCACTGACATGACCCCCGAAGACATCGCCAAACTCCCCTATCGCCGCAATGTCGGTGTGATGGTTATCAATGGCTCGGGCGATGTCTGGGTCGGGCAACGCAATGACCGCTACAAGGATGCCTGGCAAATGCCGCAAGGTGGCATCGACAAGGGCGAAGACGCGCAAACCGCGGCCTTGCGCGAGTTGGAGGAAGAGACCGGGATCACCCGCGATCTGGTGGATGTCGTCGCCGAATCCGAGGGCTGGATACCTTACGAGTTGCCCCATGAGCTGATCCCGAAACTGTGGAAAGGCAAGTATCGCGGTCAGGAACAGAAATGGTTCCTGTTGCGGTTCAAAGGGGCGGACGCGCAGGTGAATATCGCAACGGACGACCCGGAATTTTCCGCATGGCGCTGGATGCCGCCAGCCGATCTGCCCGACGCCATCGTGCCGTTCAAGCGCGATGTCTATGTCGCTGTGCTGGCCGCGTTTGCCGATCACCTTTGAGGCGGTTTGCCGTCCTGTTATTGCATAACAACGGGTCGGATATCACATTGGCTCATGGTTGAACGGGCCTGATCCCGTTCCGGGGCGAAGGAAGGCGAAGCATGCGGTTTTTGGTTCTTGCGTTGATGGTTTTGCCTTTGCCTGCCTTTGCCCTGTCTTGCATGCCCTACGGCGTCGGCGATGCCTACCTGCTGGCCGCCAACGCCGAAGAAGGGTACGTTCCCGTCCTTGGCACGCTGGATTTTGACCCCGAAATGCTGCCCCGGGTCGACTGGGGAAACCAGACCGAGGTGCCCGCGACGACGCTGATCCCGGCCACGTTCAGGGGCGCGGCCCTTGGCCCGCGCGGCGTGCCGCAGGACTTCGAGACGGATGTGGTGCTGGAAGTGAACTGCGCAGGCCCGTGGTGCCCGTCACCGCAACCGGGCGACATGCTCGGATTTTTGCGCAAGACATCGCACAGCTATGTGTTGGAAACGAATGCCTGCGGCGGGTTTCTGTTCGGCAATCCGAGACAGGAACAGATCAAGGAACTGCGCGACTGCCTTGCGGGTCGAAAGTGCGAATCTTCGGGTCTGCGCTAGGGGTCGATAATCGGCACATGTGGGGCCAAGGCCCGGTCATATCCATGCGCGATCCGGGGATCATCGGCGATCTCGATCTTTTGCATTACCGGGGTGAATCCTGAGCGTAGGTAGAATGCCAGCGCCTGCGGGCTGTCGATCGTGCAGCTGTGCACGTGCAACCGCCCGATCGGTCTGGCAAAGGCATGTTCCACGGCGCGGTCCATCAGGTAGGCCCCCGCGCCCGTACCAATCAGATTTGAGGTCAGGCCAAAATAGGCCAGTTCGCATTCCCCCTCTTGGCGGAAATCCAGTTCCAGCAGTGCCTCGGGCACTCCATCCTTCATAAAGGTGAAGTACCGTGTGGCCGGATCGTCGAGGATTGCAGCGAGGTCTGCATCCGGCAGCAGGTTGCGCCCAAACCACAGCCAATCATCACCGACCCGTCGATAGAGCGTGCGATAGGAGGCAACGTCGGGGTTCATCTCTTCAAACGTCAACCCGTCGGGCAACGGCGCGCCACGCAGGGTCGGCGCGTGCATTTCAAGGTAGGTGACAACCATGGCCACCTTGCCCGCCGGTATGTCGTGAAAGCCGTCGCTCAGCATCTATTCCAGACCGGCGGCGGCAAATTGCTGCCTCATGTCCATCTGGGGGCGCGGGCCGATATGGCTGATGACCTCAGTCGCACACAGGTTGCCCATGCGGCCGCATGTCGCCAGATCGCGGCCCGTGGCCAGCCCATAGATGAACCCGGCGGCAAACTGATCGCCTGCGCCGGTGGCATCGACGGGCGTGACCGTTTCGACGGGGATGTCATGGCGTTCGCCCCGGCCCATGATCGTCACACCATCGCCCGAGCGGGTGCAGACCATCAGGTCGATCATGCCCATCGTTCTGGTCATCGCAGCCTCAAGATCGTCGGTTTCGTACAGCGACATGATTTCGTGCTCGTTGCCGATGACAAAATCCAGTTCGTTGCCGATCATGTCGAGGAAATCGGCGCGGTGCCGGTCAACGCAGAACGGATCGGAAATGGCGATACCGGCCTTGCCACCGGCGGCACGGGTCAGGCGCGAGGCCTGCCGAAAGGCTTCTTTGCCCTTGTCCTTGTCAAACAGGTAGCCTTCCAGAAACATGATTTCCGCAGTGGACGCGACCGCTTCGGGCACGTCTTCGGGGCCAAGTTCGGTCGAGATGCCGAGATAGGTGTTCATCGACCGCTCGCCATCCGGCGAGACAAAGATCATCGACCGTGAAGTGGGCAATTCGCCGCCCGCCACCGGAGCATTGACGAAGTCGGTGCCGCTGTTCTGCATGGACTCTGCGTAAAACCGCCCCAGCGCGTCATCATGTACCCGCCCGATGAAAGCCGTGGGCAGGCCCAATGCGCCGACGCCCGCGATGGTGTTTGCCACGGCCCCGCCGGGTGTCTGCAGGCGGTCGTTCATCGCCGCATAAAGCAGCTCGCCCCGCTCCTGCTCGATCAATTGCATGATCCCCTTTTCGATCCCCATCAGATCCAGAAAGGAATCGTCGGCATGGGCAATCACATCGACAACGGCGTTGCCGATTCCGGCGAGCGTGTATTTCGTCATTCGGTTTTTTCCTCAAAGGGGCAGAGATCGCGGATCAGGCAGGCGCCGCATTTGGGCTTGCGCGCCACGCATGTATACCGGCCATGCAGGATCATCCAGTGATGCGCGTGCAGCTGGAAATCGGCCGGGATGTTGTCTTCGATGGCGCGCTCGACCGCGTCCACCGTTTTGCCCGGCGCGATGCCGGTGCGGTTGCCAAGGCGAAAGATATGGGTGTCGACAGCCTGAGCAGGGTGAGACCACCACATGTTCAGCACCACATTGGCCGTCTTGCGCCCCACACCGGGCAGGGATTGCAGGGCCGCGCGGGAATTCGGAACCTCGCCACCATATTGATCGACGAGGATCTGGGACAGCTTCATCACGTTCTTCGCCTTCTGGCGGAACAGGCCGATGGTCTTGATATGCTCGGTCAGGCCCTCAAGGCCGAGATCGAGCATCTTTTGGGGCGTGTCCGCGATCTGGAACAAGGCGCGGGTGGCCTTGTTCACCCCGGCATCCGTGGCCTGTGCGGACAGGGCGACGGCCACCACGAGGGTGTAGACGTTCACATGTTCCAGCTCGCCTTTCGGTTCGGGGTCAGCCGTTTGAAAGCGGGTGAAAATCTGGTGGATGGTGTGGTAGTCGAGTTGCTTGGCCATGGCGCAAGGTATGGGCAAATTTGGCCCGGCGGGCAAGATGTGGATGTGGGGCCGGATTTGAAGGGGCCAAAGTGGCCCCGGCTGCGGTGTCTCAGGGTGGTTCGCCTTGTGTGCCTAATGATTTCAATAGATTGCAGCTGCCCTGTCGCAATCCGTTACCCCTTGCCGCGTGGCGACCGCCAAAGTCCTGATCGACCTGCCGCGCCTGTTATGCACAGATGTGCCGCAACCTGAAACCCGGGCGCGGGTCGGGATCGTGCTGGGGACGCGGGGATGGCCTGGGTGCCGTCGACGCGGTGGGCCGAGGGAGCATCGCCCAAGGGCGGTTTTCCGGTCTGTTTCGAGATGCCAGCAACTGTGCGGAGCCTGGCGGAGACAGGTTGATTGCTCGGTCGCGCCTTCGACGAGATTTCCAAGTTGAAGCGTCGGGAATTTTGCCGCTACAGTGCGACGGGACGCGCCGCCGTTCACGCCAGCCGCGGCGCATTCGGTGCCCGGTCCGGGAATGTGTGTTTTGTGTGCTCGGAGACTGCGTTTTTTGCGGGACTGCAATCGGGACCAACATCATTGCAATTCCCGGCGCCCACATGATCAACAGATAGGACAATGCCCCCATGCCCGATTTTCTGACAGTCCGTTCAGCTTGCCTGGCCTTTGGCCTGGCGCTTGTTGTTGTGTTTGCCCCGAGGGTCGCCGGTGCGCATGAATTCGTTGTCGAACTGCGGGGGGTCGGGGCGGAACGCGACGCGATCGTGTCCGACGCCCTGCGGGGTTTTCTGCTGGCGACGGTGGAACGTGACGGGCACGCGAACGAGGAATCCAACGGCCATCTTGGCGGTCTGGACGTCTATATCATTCCCCGTCCGGCGCGCGTTGCGGCCGGTTTTCCGCAGCTCAAACAGCCGCCGGGCGCGCGACCTGACATTGTCGCGGTGATGGGGCCATCAGACGATGTGGCCGACGAGGTCGAATTGATCGGTGTCCAAGGCGTTGTTGTGCGTTCCGGTGTCCTGCACCGCGACAACAGATGGACGATGGACCCCGCGCAGGACCCCGACGCGTTCGCCGCACGTTATGTCAGGGAATTCGGGCAGCCGCCCGGCGAATGGGCGGCGCGCGGTTATAACCTTGCCCGCCGCATCGAGGCAGCGATCAGACCGCTGGGCGGGGTGAACGACCGGGTCGCGCTGGAGCGTGCCTTTGCCGACAGTGCCGAAGGCATCCGGTGGTGAGCCAACTGGCCAAAAGAATCGATACGAAGGAGACAGGGGACCGAAAGGCGATCCGAGGCTGGCAACTGGTTGTGTCAGACACCGCGCTGGCCGCGGCCTTGACCGCGATCCTTGTTCTGTCTGGTCTGGACTGGGCCTATTTCGTCATGATCCAGAACCTGAGTCTGTTCGGCCCGCTGATGGTTGCCGACCTTTTTGGATATGGCTTTCCGGTGCTGATCATGGCGGGCCTGTTCGGGGCCGCATTGCGGGTGCCCGGGGCGGGATATGGCGTGGCCGGGCTGGCTGTTCTGATGTCCACGGCGCTGGCGCTGGGGGTGTCCATGGCGCTCAAGGCGGTGGCCGGACGGGCATCACCGCCCCATCACGACTTTGGCGCCGCACTTGCCAAGGCCGACATCAGTGCGGTGTTCAACTTTGGCTGGATGAACGAATCCGTTCTGGGCGGCTGGCCCTCGTCACATGCGACGGTGGCCTTTGCCGTTGCGGTGACGCTGGTGTTTGCCGTGCCGTTCGCGCGGGGCCTGCACGTGATCGCCCTGACCCTGGCCGCCTTTATCGGCATTGGCGTGACCTTCGGGTTTCACTGGCTTTCGGAGTTCCTTTCCGGTGCTCTTATCGGGGCCGCCATCGGCGCCTGGGTGGGCGGTTCGGTGGCCGAGCGGGTGCGGCGGGCTGAACGCCCCGGCGGGGATGCAGGTTAGGACCGTTTGCGCGCACCGGACAATGGACGGTCTGCGGCGGTTCGACAGGACCCTCACGGCGCCAGTCATATTGGCTTTCAAGCAATCACGTGCCGGATATTCAGTTCATCAGCCCGGGCGCGGCGCCACAAAATGGGGACTCTTGGCAACATTTGATAACATTTGGCGTGTATTCACGTTCTTGTGTGGCGGACCACACGAAAAAGTACTGCAGCTTTGGAGCAGAGATTGGTTTATCGAGGTTTGGATTCGACGATGGCAGGTTTGGCAGGAAGAAGGAAATTCATGGCATTGGCAGGCGCTGCGGCTCTTGCCCCGGCAAGTGCGGCGTTTGCGCACAAGTTTGTGATGCCGGACAAATTCCTTCCACAGCTGGTCAACACGCAGCAAAGCGATTGGCTGCCCGGTGAGGTCCATGTGACGCCAGACGAATTTTTCCTGTACCTGATGTTGGAAGGCGGAATGGCGATACGATACGGTGTGGGGGTCGGTCGCAAAAAGCTGTATACGCCGGGTGTGTTTACCGTGCAGCGAAAGGCTGAATGGCCCTGGTGGCGGCCGACAAACGCGATGATCCGTCGAGAGCCCGATGTCTACGCCAAATATGCCGATGGTGTTCCCGGCGGTCCGTCCAACCCGCTGGGCGCGCGGGCGCTTTATCTTTACAATGACGATGGGCATGACACATATCTGCGCATTCACGGGACAAACGCGCCCAGCACGATTGGCTCTGCGGTGTCCAATGGCTGTGCCAGGTTGACCAACGAGCATATCAAGGATCTTTATCCACGGGTCGAGATTGGCGCGCGTGTTTACCTGTACCCAAAATCTGTGGTGAGCTGACGCCCCTCGCATCGCCAAGTGCAGCGATTTGTCGCGGCCTGTGACGACCGTCACAGCGCCTGACAGGCGTGCCATGATACCGGGCACGCTGCCCCGGCGATGTCGTGCGAGCCGCCGCACAAACATCTTGTCTGGCTGGCCAACCTGTGTATTCTGCCACCAATCAAAAAAAGGCCGTTTCAAAAGCGAACGGTAGTGGGCAGTTCAATAGACGAAATCGTGCTTGTCAGTGCGCTTGCGTCAGTATGGCAGGCAGGGGTTGGTCCGGAATGGACACAACATCACGCATGAACATCAACAGTGCACGCAGCCGGGACTCGGGTGCGATTTTTGACGCGTTCTGCGGTCTTGCAAAGGTTCTGGCCGCTTTCTTCATCGTGTTTACCTTGTTCGGAGCGTCGGCCAGCCAGGCATCACCGTCACTGCCAGAGCATGGGTACACCAGCCCTGACACTGTTCCCGCGGACGGCGGCGACCCCGCCAAGTGCGATCCGGTCGTCGTGTGTGCGCCGTTTCTTTTGTCGGCCACGGCGGGCGGCAAGGCGTTCATCCCGCCGGCTGCATCGAAAACGGTAACGCGGGCGCACTTGTTTTTGCGCTATATGTCGCCCCAGGTCGATCTGCCGCCGCCGCGAAACACCGCCTGATCCTCACAAAATTTCCGCGGTTTACGCCGGGCCAAAGGCCTTTTGACGCCTTTCCTGTTTCCATTCAGGTTCATCGCCATGCGTTTTGCCAGCGGGCAGCGTTCCCCGTGGCCCGATCCGCGTGGATGGAAGAAACGAACCATAGGCAGGCAGATGAAACAAAAAACAGGACTATTCGCAGTTGGACTTGCTATTGCGGCCAATTTGGCGGCCGCGCATACCGGCGCAACCGGTGTCGTGCTTGAGCGTATGCAGAGCATGACAGCCTTGCGCGACATCATGCGGGACATTGCCCCGATGTTTCAGGGTGCCGCGCCTTATGATGCGTTGGCGATATCCGAGGCCGGATACGTGATCGCCTCACATTCCGGAGACTCGATGCGCGCGCTGTTTCCCGACGGCAGTCTGTCGGGTGTGACCTATGCCAAAAGCAATATCTGGGAAGACTGGCAGGAGTTTTCGGCCCTTGCCGACGAGTTGCGCGTCTATGGCAAGGCGTTGTCGAATTCTGCATCGACTGGCCAGACCCGGGTGGCACCACCGCCGGTTTCCGTGGTGCCTGCGTCGCCGGATACGCAAGCAGACCGGACGCAGCAGATCGCGACACTGATGGGATATCAGGGCCGCGTTTGGTCTGCGCCTGCGTCGGGTGCGGCGCTGGACATTGCCGGAGGGACCGCGCCGGTCCCGGCCGGAATCGGGGCCGAGGAAGCCTTTGCCAGAATCTCGGGCGCCTGTTCGGCCTGCCACGCAAAGTTTCGCACGGGAAGGAGCTGAGATGCGCGGTTTGATCCGATCATTCATGGCAACCGGGGCGGTTCTGACGGGCGGTGGCGCCCTGAGCCTGACGTTATGGCCCATCGGCGAGGCCGAGTCGTTGACCTTTCCGCCCGGCGACGCGTTGCGCGGCGCATATCTTGCCCGGGCGAGCGGATGCATTTCCTGCCATACGAATTTTGAAGGCGAGGCCGTCGCACTGGCCGGTGGCGCGCCGCTGGATACACCGTTTGGCACGTTCGTTCCCCCGAACATCACGCCTCACCCTGATGCGGGGATCGGGCGCTGGACAATTCAGGATTTTGCCAAAGCTGTGCGGCAGGGCATCTCGCCGGATGGTGATCCCTATTATCCGGTGTTCACCTATTCCTTTTACGCGAATTTCACCGATCAGGAGATTGCCGACCTGTGGGAAGCATTTCGCACTGTCCCGGCGGTCGCCCGGCCCGCCGAGGATCATGATGTCGGATTTCCGTTCAGTTTTCGCGGCGGTCTGAAACTTTGGCGCGCCGGTTATCTTGAGGCCCCGGTGGACGATGCGCTGATGGGGACATCTGATTCCTGGAACCGGGGCCGCCAACTGGTCGAAGGGCCAACCCATTGCGCGGCCTGTCACACCGGCCGGAACCTGGCGGGTGGACTGAAGCAGAACGCGGTGTTTGCCGGGAACGATAATCTGCCCGGTGACAACAAGGCGCCGTCGATCCGGGTCGATGACCTTGTGGAAAACGGCTGGACCGTTGCCAACCTGTCTTATGCGCTGAAGGTGGGCATTCTGCCTGACGGGGATGCGTTCGGCGGCAGCATGGCCGAGGTGGTGACCAACGGTACCGCCTATCTGAGCGACGCTGATCGCACGGCCATTGCGACCTATTTGCTGGATCCCGAGGGCACAGGGACGTTGCCAGAAACACCCGGTATGCCCACGCCGGTTGCGGGAAAAGTCGACCACTCGAACATGGATATGACGCAAACGAATTGATGGACCGACTACGTTTTCGGTTCATGACGCCACTTGGCTCATGCCGCGCAGATTGACCTTGTCGGGCGAAAACCCGAGAGCAAAAGAAGGACGAGACAAAACATGACCTTTACCCAAACCGCCCCTCAGTCGAATAAGCCCACCGGTGCCTGGAGCCGAACCCTCAGGCGTCACTTCATTGTGTTGCTGCTGACCGGCGCGCTTATTGCTCTATTTGCGCAGGTGCACGGCCAATGGAGCCCGATGCACAGGTGGAACCGCACCTTTGGCGACGCGTCCCTGGTGCTGGTTGCACTGTGCTTCGCGATAGGACCCTTGTCGCGGTTTTACCGTCGCGCGGTCCGCTGGATTCCGTATCGCCGGGAAATGGGCATCTATGCCTTCATACTGGCGCTAGTTCACGCCATCATCATCCTTGTCGGATGGGTCCAATTCGACCTGATGCGCCTTGCCGGGTTCGAGTTTCATCCCCAGTTGCAGGAATATGTGATGCTCCAGCAGGGATTTGGGCTGAGCAACGCCATCGGCCTTGTCGCCCTTGTCCTCGCCTTGCTGCTGGCGGCGACGTCCAGCGACTATGCGCTGCGCAAATTGGGCGCGTCGGGCTGGAAATTCGTTCAGATGGGTGTTCTGCCGCTTTGGTGGCTGACGATCGCGCATGTTGCCTATTTCCTCTATGCGCATTTTCTGAGTTTCCATCGCAACACGCCGGAGCCGAATCCGCTGCAACTTCCGTTCGCCATAATGGTGGTTGCGATCCTCGCCCTGAGAATCGCCGCCTATGTCCGCACTGTCAGAGCACGCGCCTAGATGTGAGCTTTCGACAGGATGTTCATTCGATCCCGGTCGATTTGGTTGGAGTTACCAGGCACCAACCTTGTCCGCAGGGAGCGAATGAACATATCTGCGGAACGTCGCGGATACTTGACCCGATGCAGGTGATTGCGTGACCCGAACCGCCCGCTTGCGTCACGCAATCCAAGCCTAAACATCAAGCATTTCCGACCCAGACCGGACACGCGCACCAGCATCGGCCATCTGCGGCTGTGCGGACAAGGACGAAGCCGCTAGCGCGGCGGGGGCGCTTGTTGTGACCGCTGGGCAAGGTCATGTGACGGTTCACAGCACGAAAACGCGCGAATGACGGCTTCCGTTCGGGGCAGCGTGTCGCGATGATCGAGGCCGGGATCAGCTTTTGCCGGGCAACACAGGTCCGTGGACCCAGCGCGGAGACGGGCAGCCAACGGTCACGCCCGGTCGGACAACCGCAACGCCGTCACTCTGTCGGCGGCTGGGACACAGGCCTTGTATGTCCGGGCGCGCCTGTTGTTCCACGGACCACCAATTCGGCCGATATCTCGGAAACGATAACCGGCATGTCGGGATCGCGAATGCGGTCCAGCAGAACCTGGGCCAGCTTGCGACCCAGTTTGTGCGGCGAGACCGCCATCGTTGTCAGCGGAGGCGTCGCGACCGTCGCGTCCTGGATATCGTCAAAACCGGTGACCGAGACGTCCACTCCGGGCACCAGCCCCGCCCGCTGCAATGCGAGGCAGGCACCCAGGGCGACCACATCTCCGTTACAGACGACGGCCGTGATGTCGGGGTGGGTGCGACGCAGATCCAGCATGGCTTCCAGCCCTGCCAATTTGTTGTCCTCGGAATCCCAGATAACGCCGCGACCCACCCCGTTTTCCGCCATCGTCTTTTGATATCCCGCGATACGATCTCTGCGCACCAGGGTCATATCCGTGCCGCCCAGATAGGCGATATCGCGGTGGCCCAATGCCATCAGGTGCCGCGTCGCGGTTGCGGTGGCTTCGGCGTTTCGGATGCCCACATGGTCGATATCGGTGCGCATGTTGCGCAGGAAGGTCACCAAGGGGATGTGATGCGCGGCCAGTAGGTTGAACGTCTCGTCCGGGGTTTCAAGCGCGGGCACCCAGATCAGCCCGCCCCGCCCGTGCCGAATGAACGCCTCAAGCTGGCGGCCCTGCCGTTCTGCGTCATCCCGCGTATCGAGGATGGACACGAGATAGCCCTCTGCTTCGAGCAGATCGACGACGCCGCTGATGACCTCGGCATTGAACGGGTTTGAAAGCTGATTGATGACAAACCCGATCTCCCGGTTTTCGCCAGACCGCATTGCCGCTGCTTTCTGGTCGGGCACATAGTGCAGGGTCTTGGCGGCCTTGAGCACGCGATCCCGGGTCTTTTCCGAGATCCGTCCGGTTCCCCGCAGAACCTGACTGACGGTGGGAATCGATACCCCCGCCTCTTTCGCGACGGTCCCGAGGGTCGGCTTGCCTGACATTTCTATACGCCTCTTCTGATACATCGATATACCTGTTTCCACACGAAAATTCAAACCGTTTCTATCAATATATACGGCTTGTTACCTGCTTTGATGGCCTCGCTTCTTGAGGTCCGCAGACAAAATCGTTGACATGAGATATATCGTTATATCATATTTCACCCATTCGAACGATTCGAATGCAAGGGATGCTTACAAGGTCTTTTCGAAACCGACTGACCTTGCTGTGCCAACTGCAGGCAAGAACGCTTATCGACGGGAGCCGGCAGGGAGGTCGGCCTCGCATTTCACTTCCGGGAGGAACCATGACTCTACTTTCCAAATTTACCGGCGCCGCTTCTGGCATCGCCATGTCCTGCATCGCAGTTGCCGCGCAGGCCGAAGTTCTTTTCTGGTCCACACAGGCAAAACCCGTTGAGGAAGCCCAGGCCATGCGCGAGCAGGTCATGTCGGGTTTCGCCGATGGCGTTGATTACCAGCCGAACGACAGCGGCCCCTGGATCACCCGCCTGAACGCGGAACTGGAGGCCGGTTCAGGCTCCATCGGTGTTCTGGGCGCACTGCATGGCGACTATTCCGCGATGGACCCCGCGAACCTTGTCGATCTGAGCGATCTGGGTGTCGCGGCCAGCAGCGACACCTTCAACACCCTTGCCAGGCTCGGCACGGACCAGATGCAGTATATCCCATGGATGCAGGCCAGCTATATCATGGCCGCCAACCGCGAAGCCCTGCAATATCTGCCCGAAGGCGCTGACATCGACGCGCTGAGCTATGACCAGCTGATCGCCTGGGCCGCCAATGTGCACACAGCGACGGGCGAGGCCAAATTCGGCTTTCCCGCTGGTCCTGACGGGCTGAAGCACCGCTTTTTCCAGGGTTACCTTTACCCGTCCTACACCAACGGCGTCGTGCGTACCTTTGCATCTGACGAAGCCGTGACTGCCTGGGAAAAGTTCGGAGAGCTGTGGGAGCATACCAACCCCGCCTCGACCAACTTCTCGTTCATGCAGGAGCAGCTTTTGTCGGGCGATGCATGGATCGTGTTCGATCACACATCGCGTCTGGCCGGTGCCTTCAACGAACGCCCGGATGATTTCGTGGCCTTCCCGGCACCCGCGGGCCCGACCGGGCGCGGCTTCATGCCGGTTCTTGCCGGTGTTGCCATTCCATCGACAGCACCTGACATGGATGCGGCCAAAGCACTGGTTGCTTACATGCTAAAGCCTGAAACCCAGATTGCCACGCTGCGCGCGACAAGCTTCTTTCCGGTTGTGGATGTCGAGCTGCCTGATGATCTGCCCCCATCCGTGCAGGCCGCCGGTGCCGCAATTGCCAAGATGAGCGGTGCAGCCGACGCCAACCCCGGCCTGCTGCCTGCCGGACTGGGCGACAAGGGCGGTGATTTCAACCGCGTCTTTGTCGACACGTTCGAGCGTATCATTCTGGGCCGTCAGGACATCCGCGCCGTTCTCGACGATCAAAAGGCGACGCTGGCGGCGATCATGCAAGACTCCGGCGCCCCCTGCTGGGCCCCTGATGCGCCTTCCGAAGGTGCTTGTCCCGTCGAGTAATCGCCGAGGCAGGCTGGCAACAGCCACGTGTCCGGGCGCCATTGCCCGGACACATCTCTCCCCCCAGATTGAGACAGCGCCTTGGCGCAAAGATGGAGTGATGCCGATGAACGCCCGCATATTGCCCTATGTGCTGATCCTGCCTGTCACGCTTTTTCTGTGTGTGTTCTTTCTTTATCCCTTTGTTCTGGTGTCGCAACAGGCTTTCGGGTCTTCGGAGGGCGGCTGGTCTCTGGATAACTTCCGCGAAGTCGTCAGCTACTGGAAATTCCCGATCTCGCTGAAAAATACCCTGCTACTCGCGGCCGTGGTTGTGCCCGTGCAACTGGCGCTGGCGCTGCTGATGGCGACGATGGTCAGCAAGATGGAAAAGGGCCGCGACATGGTTCTCTATATCTGGACAATCCCACTGGGCATTTCCGACCTTGCCGCCGGTATCATCTGGCTGGCGATCTTTGAACAATCCGGTTTCCTGAACTCGATGCTGAGCGGTATCGGCGTGATCGACCGGCCGATGAACCTGCTGACCTATCAGAACCCGTGGATTGTGTTTCTTGCCATCGCCTTGGCCGAAATCTGGCGCGCGACCGCGATCATGCTGGTGATCCTTGTGGCTGGCATCGGCCTGATCCCAAAGGAATACTACGAAGCCGCAGACGTCTTTGGCGCCTCCAAGTGGAAACAGTTTACCCGCATCACCTTTCCGATGCTGCGGCCAAGCCTGCAAACCGCCCTTGTCCTGCGCGTCATCCTTGCGTTCGAAATCTTTGCCGTGGTTGCGGCCCTTGGCGGCACGCTGTTCCCGGTGCTGATGGGCGAAACCTATGCCTACCAGTTTGACCTGCTCAACTCTGGTGCGGCGGCGGCGATGGCCCTGATCATCCTTGGTATCTCCATCGGCTTTACCCTCATCATCCTGCGCATCCTGCGCGTTCCGAAAGGAGCCTCGATATGACCGATGCAACCGCCGTGGACATGTCCACAGACACGCGCAAATCGGGCCGGATTCTGTATGTGGCCTCTGTCGTGTTCCTCTGCGCCTGGGTGATCGTGCCAATCTACTTTTTGCTGATCAACACGCTGTCCTCACCGGAAACCGTCAACAGCTTTCCCAAGTCTTTCATTCCCGAATTTGATTTCGGCAGTCTGCAGTTCTTTGCGGGTTTTGCCGGGATGCTGACGGCCCTGAAAAACTCGGTCATCGTGGCGCTGCTGACGATGGTCATGTCGATCCTCATCGGCGCACCGGCGGGCTATGCGCTGTCGCGCTTCGACTTTCCCGGCAAGGGCCTGTTCCGGTTGTTGATCCTGTTGACACGGGCGTTCCCGCTGCCCTTGCTGGCCTTGCCGCTGGCGGTGATGTTCATCCAGACCGGGCTGGACGATACCGCATTCGGGCTGGCGCTGGTGCATACCACGCTGGCAATTCCCTTTGCGGTGCTGATTACCTTCTCGCTGTTTTCGGGCATCCCGATCGAGTTGGAAGAGGCGGCGTGGACGCTTGGCTGTACACGGCTGACCGCGTTCACCAAGGTCGTTCTGCCGCTGATCCTGCCCGGCATCACGGCATCGGCGATCTTTGCCTTCGTGATCTCGTGGAACGAGGTGTTCGCCGCCGCCGTGCTGACCATCGAGAACCGCACGCTGACCGCCTTCCTGCTGCAAAACCTCGACACCTCTCCGCTGCACCTGAAGTTTGCGGGCGGCTTCATCCTCGTCGTGCCTGCGCTGATCTTCATCTTCGCCGTGCGCAAATATCTCTTTGCCATGTGGGGCATCGCGAACCGCTAGGCGGCGCGATTCAGAAAGGAACCGGAATAATGGCTGAAATTCAGATCAAGAACGTCGCCAAGCGCTTTGGCGCTTATCAGGCCCTCAACGACATCAACCTGACCATCGCGGATCAGGAATTCATGGTCCTGCTGGGCGCGTCCGGCTGCGGCAAGTCAACCTTGCTGCGGATCATCGCGGGGCTGGAAACGGCCACTTCGGGAGAGGTCTGGATCGGCGGCAAGCGCATTGATCATCTGTCGCCCAAGGATCGCGGCATCGCGATGGTGTTCCAGAACTATGCCGTGTTCCCGCATCTGACGGTGTTTGAAAACATCGGCTTTGGCTTGCGGATGCAGAAGCTGCCCAATGACGAGGTGACCCGCCGGGTCGGGCGGGTGGCGGGCCTGATGCATATCGAGATGCTGCTGAAACGCTACTCCGGCGAGCTTTCTGGCGGTCAGCGGCAGCGCGTCGCCGTGGCGCGGGCGCTGGCGATGGAGCCGGACGTGATCCTGATGGATGAACCGCTGTCAAACCTTGACGCGCTGCTGCGCATGGAGATGCGGGCCGAGTTGAAAGGTGTGCTGGCCGAAAGCAAAACCACCGCGATCTATGTGACCCACGATCAGGTCGAAGCGATGAGCATGGCCGACCGGATCAGCGTCATGCATGAGGGCAATATCGTGCAGGCGGCCGCGCCCATCGAGGTTTACCGCGATCCGGCGGCCAAGTTTGTTGCCAGCTTCATTGGCAACCCGCCGATGAACTTTCTGTCCGCCACCCCCGAAGGCAATGGCAAATGGCAGGTCGCGGGCCAGACGTTCGACGGGCCGAACACCGCCCACGCCAACCTGCAATTCGCGATCAGACCCGAAGACATGCAACCCTCCGAACACGGTCTTGCGGCGACCGCCAGGATCGTCGAACCCCTTGGTGCGCATGTGCTGGTGACCTGTCAGATCGACGATGCGATGTTCCGTGTCATTCTGGACAGCGACACGGTCGTGAAAGCGGGCCAGACCCTTACCCTTGCCCCCCAATCCGACCGCGTGCGCTGGTTCGATCCCGATACCACGCTTGCCGTCGCCTGAAAGAACCCCATGACACAGGAAATGATCGAGCAGGCCAAAGCCGTGCTGCGCCGCAATGATCGCGGCACCTATACCGTGCCGACCCACGGCCTTTATCCGTTTCAATGGAACTGGGACAGCGCGCTGAGTGCGCTTGGCTTTGCGCATTTTGACGAAGCGCGGGCCTGGACCGAAATCGAAACGCTGTTCGCGCATCAGTGGGACGATGGCATGGTGCCGCACATCATCTTTCACGTGCTGGACGACGGGTACTTTCCCGGCCCCGATGTCTGGGCGACCGGGCGCACTGTGCCGACCTCTGGCATCACGCAGCCACCGGTCGCAGGTTTCGCGGTACGTCGGGTATTCGAGCGCGCCACAGACAAGGCTTTGGCCGCTGAAAAGGCCCGCGCGCTGCTGCCCCGCATCCATGCCTGGCACCGGTGGTTCATTGCCAACCGCGACCCGCAAGGCACCGGGCTGGTGGCCATCATTCACCCGTGGGAAAGTGGGCGGGACAATTCGGTCGATTGGGACGCGGCGTTTGAACGGGTTCCGACCGACGGGGTCGAGCCGTTTGCCCGGCGCGATACCAGCCACGCCAATCCCGAACACCGGCCCACGGATGAACAGTACAAGCGTTACATCTGGCTGGTCCAGAAATTCCGCAGCCTTGGCTGGGACAATTCCAGACTGCACGACGCCTCACCGTTCCGGATTGTCGATCCCGGGTTCAACGCGATCCTGATCCGGTCCTGCGCGGATCTGGCCGATCTGGCCGAACGCCTGGGCGAAGCCGAAATTGCGGCGCAATCCCGCGCCATGGCGGACAAGGGCATTGCGGCGATGGAGACGCTGTGGAGCGACGCGCATGGTCAGTATCTGTGCCATGACCGAGCCCTTGGCGCGCCTATAGACAGCCCTTCGATTGGTGGCAACCTTGCCGCCTTTGCGCCGATCCCGAAGGCGCGTGCCAAGGCCATATCCGAGCGGATCGAGGTGCTGGCGAAAAGCTGCAATTACCTTGTGCCAAGCCACGATCCAACGACGCCGGAATTTGATGCCCTGCGCTATTGGCGCGGGCCGATCTGGTTGATCGTGAACTACATGATCGCGGACGGTCTTGAAATCGCAGGCCAGACGGCGATGGCCGCCCGGATCACCCGCGATTGCCTGCGCCTGATTGAAAACAGCGGCTTTGCCGAATATTACGGCCCGATTGGTGCCGAACCCTGTGGCGGCGACGCCTTTACCTGGACGGCCGCCATGGTCATCGAAATCCTCAGCACGGGTGAAATTGCCGCATGAAACGCTCAACCATCAATACGATCATGGCCGAGGCCGACGATCTGATCCGCAAATACGGCTTTGTCCTGCCACCCTTTGCCTACTGGACGCCTGACGAGTTCATCTCGCGCAAAGACATCGCCCGCAACGTCATCGACGCCCGCTGCGGCTGGGACATCACCGATTATGGTGCGGGCAACTACGACAAGATGGGCCTGTTCCTGTTCACCCTGCGCAATGGCCGCCTTGCCGATCTGCAACGCGGCGGTGGCATGTGCTATGCCGAAAAGCTGCTGATTTCAAAGCAGGATCAGCTGTCGCCGATGCACACCCATGTGATCAAGGCCGAGGATATCATCAATCGCGGCGGAGCGACGCTGGTTGTCGAGCTTTACGGGTCGGACGATCAGGGCCGCTTTGCGACCGACAAGGGCGGCACCGTTTATTGCGATGGCATCCGCGTCGATTATGCCCCCGGTCAAATACTGCACCTCGCCCCCGGCGAAAGCGTCACGCTGATGCCCGGCGACTGGCATGCCTTTTGGGGTGACGGCGGTGACGTACTTATCGGCGAGGTATCGACCGTCAATGACGACGAGACAGACAATATCTTTCGCGAACCCATTGGCCGTTTCGCCAATATCGAGGAAGACGAGGATCCGGCCCATCTGCTGGTCAGCGACTATGCAAGGTGGCTGGCCTGAGCGATGACAGTGCCCGTTATCGAGGTTGCAGGGCCGGACGTCGCCGGTGACATCGAGGCGGCCCTTCTTGCGGAATTGCGGCAGCGCGCGCGCCAGGGGCGGAACGAGGCGGTCACACTTTCCGTCACCGCCACCGACGGCACCCTTGTGGCGGGCCTTGGCGGTGCAACCTCTTACGGATGGCTTCTGATCAGGATGCTGTGGGTCGTGCCGGAATTGCGACGGCAGGGTTATGGCCGCGCTCTTGTCGGCGATGCCTTGCGCCGCGCCAAGTCACTGGGATGCCACAGCGCGTGGCTTGATACATCCGACGAGGATGCCAGACAGTTCTACTTGGGGCTGGGCTTTGAGGTTTTTGGCATCTTGCAAAATCAGGGCGGGCAGGTCCCGCCAGGCCATGAACGCTGGTTCATGAAACGTCACATTTCATGACCCAATTGCCAGTCCGTCCCGAACCAGTTCTCCGCTGATCTGTTCAGGATCGCCGTTGACATCGCTGATCCCATGCGGGGTATCGCAGCCGCGCGCGCCCTTTCGGACGCGGCCGGAGGCGCGCCATTGCCGGTCCTGCACCCGGCACGGTCCATTGCACCGGGTGTGATCATTTGCACTCAGCCAGTCAACGCCTTCTTGCGTTCCTGAAATTCGGCGACGTCGATGTCACCTTTGGCCAGTCGTTCCTCGAGGGTCCGTAGCGCGGTTTCCGCCGCATTGCCGCCGCCCGTGCCATCGTTTTGCGCCGACAGCCACCGTACGGCCACGACGATCAGGGCGATGATCAAAATCCAGAACAGGACCATCGACCCGGCACCCATAATGCCCCATCCGCCATCCCACATGTGCCCGTAGTATTGGCCATCAATCCGGTCGACGCCAGCCAGAACCGGCCCGGCCATTGCCAGAGAGGGCAGGGCGCCTGCCATTGCGGTGATCGGTTTGTCAATCATGTCCAAGCTCCTCTTCGTGGGCCTCCTCGCCGGGCATGCCCTCGTGTCCGTGATCCATCATTTTGCGCACCTCGTCGCTCAGCGACGCTTCGGTCAGCATATGCTGTTCCCCATCATCGTGGAGAAAGGCGATGATATTGGCCAGTTCGTCGCCGGTGAACAGGATTTGTTCTCCGAACGCTTCTTCCTGCGCTTCGATCATGTAGGGTGCCATCATCCACATCTTGGCCGCGAACTCGAACGGGTTCATCACCGGATCCATATTGTGCGCGTCCAGCGGCACCGCGTCCTCTCCGCCGACCCCGTTGACCGAATGGCAGGCGACGCAGCCCTTTTCGGCGAACAATTCACGCCCGACGCTAACATCCATCTCTGGTACCACCAGCTCGACCGTTATCGGATCATGGTCGGCTTCGTCATTACCGTGACCGACATCGGCCAAAACAAAATTCGGAAGAAACAGTCCCGATACCAGGCTCACAACCAGTGTATAGCGAATCATGTCATTCTCCTTTTTCCCATGGGTCAGATGCCTATAGGGCGCATATCGGCGCGACCTTGATCCAGGTCAAACCCGGTCTTTCGACGGTCGCATCGCAGATCGCCGAAGTTCCCCGCAGCTCATCGCGCGCCCCGCGCAGATGACACATCGCGGTTGCCTGCAAGCCGTTTCGGACAAGCCAGGGCCGGGCCTTGGGGTCGTTTCCGTACATCCCGCAAGAAACGGGTCGCCTGACCCGTCTGGCTGGCCTATCTTTGCGGTCATGGAACATACACCGATCTCCGAGGCCGACACCGGCTACCACTTCAACGTGATGCGCCGCGCCATTGATCTGATTGACGGTGCGGAAGACATGCTGAGCCTTGATGCGCTTGCGGGTGAAATGGGCATGAGCCCGGCGCATTTTCAGCGCATCTTTTCCCGATGGGTGGGCGTGTCACCCAAACGCTATCAGCAATATCTGACACTGGGCCATGCCAAGGCGCTGCTCGAAAGCCGCTTTACCACGCTTGAAGCGGCCCATGCCAGTGGCCTCAGCGGGTCGGGGCGTTTGCATGATCTGTTCCTGCGTTGGGAGGCGATGAGCCCCGGCGAGTTTGCCAAGGGCGGTGCGGGCCTGACCATTTACTGGGGGTGGTTTGACAGCCCCTTTGGGTTGGCCCTTGTGATGGGCACGGACAAGGGCATTTGCGGCTTGGGATTTGCCGCCGAGATGGGCGAAGACAATGCGATGCAGGACCTTGTGCGCCGCTGGCCGCAGGCGGAGTTTGTCGAAGACCCGATGCGCCTGCGCCCCTGGGTGCTGGCCGCGTTCGGGGCCGAAAACGCCGAACTGAAGGAGGCACCGCTGTACCTGATAGGCGCGCCGTTTCAGATCAAGGTCTGGGAGGCGTTGTTACGGATCCCATCCGGTCATGTGACAACCTATTCCGAGATTGCCGACAGTATCGGCAATCCCCGTGCGGTGCGCGCCGTGGGCACTGCCGTGGGGCGCAATCCGGTCAGCTGGCTGATTCCGTGTCATCGGGCCATGCGCAAATCCGGGGGTCTGGGCGGATATCATTGGGGCCTGCCGGTCAAGCGTGCATTGCTGGCCTATGAATCTGCGCGCGTTGAAGCCTGAAACGGCCCAAAGTGTGCGGGCGTGCACCAAAAACAGGTGCGCGGGATGCCGCTTATGTGAAATTCCCCCTATTCCATGGGAACACGCCGTGCCTATCTTGATCTATCACAAGGTGCCCTGCCCGAACGGGGCCGTTTTCGAAGGCAGTAGGATAGACAAATGATGAAACTTCCCCTTTCCGCAGCACTTGGCGCAGTTACTTTGCTGGCGGCATGTGAACCCGGTGCGTTTGGCCCGGACAACCCCAACCAGAACCGCAATCAGGGCGCTGCGATCGGTGCGGCGTCGGGCGCTGTTCTGGGCGCGCTGATCAAGGATGACAACCGCGGTGACGGCGCATTGGTCGGGGCCATTCTCGGGGGTGCCGTGGGCGCGGGCATTGGGTACAACCTCGATCAGCAAGAGCGCGAGCTGCGCCGGGATCTGGACAGCGGTGTAACCATCACCAACACCGGTGATCGCCTGATCGTCTCCTTTCCCGAGGCCATCCTGTTTGCTTCCGGCAGCTTTACGGTGCGTCCGGGTCTGAACAATGACATGGCCTCACTGGCCCAGAGCCTGCAGCGCTATCCACAATCCACAGTGCAGATCGTTGGCCATACGGATTCAGATGGTGATGCGGCCTCAAACCAGCTGCTGAGCGAGCGGCGCGCCAATGCGGTTGCCGATGTGTTGCTGAACCAGGGCGTTCCGTTCAACCGTGTGCGCACGTTTGGGCGCGGCGAAAGCCAGCCGATCGCGTCGAACTTTACCCCGGAGGGCAAGGCCCAGAACCGTCGGGTCGAGATCGTGATTCTGCCCAACGCCTGAGCGGTGCCACTTTGAGCGATGTGCTAAAGGCCCGCGATGTCTTCGCGGGCCTCTTGCCTTGCGCGGGTCCGGTGCCATGTTCCTCTCCAGAAACAGGAGAGACATGATGCGAACGCCGACATTGCTCGGGCTATCCGGATCGCTGCGCGCCGGGTCCACAAACCGCAAGTTGCTGCGCGAGGCTGCGCGTCTGTTCGGGCCCTGCACCTATATCGAGGCGGACGTGCGGTTCCCCCTTTATGACGGTGATCTGGAACAGGCTGACGGCGTGCCCGCCGCCGTGGTCGCGCTGGCCGGTCAAATCGCACAGGCGGATGCGGTTCTGGTCTCGACCCCGGAATACAACAAGGGGCCTTCCGGTGTTCTGAAGAACGCGCTGGACTGGATCAGCCGGACGGACGGCAATCCATGGGCGGGCAAGCCGGTTGCTGTCATGTCCTCGGCGGCGGGGCGCGCGGGCGGGGAACGTGCGCAACTGATCCTGCGCACCTACATGGTCCCGTTCCGTCCCCGCCTGCTGTTTGGCCCCGAGATACATCTGGCTGCGGCAGGGTCCCAGTTTGATGAGGCCGGTCAGTTGACCGGAGAGATGTATATCAAGGACCTCACGGCGCTGATGGAGACCCTTGGGGCCGAGATCACGCGCTAGCTGCGCCCACCTCGATCAGGTTGCCGTCGGGATCACGGATATAAAGCGACTGCATGGGCCATTGCGCGCCGGTGCGCGGCACAGGGCCAAGTTCGATTTCCGTCCCCGTGGCAGCGAAATGCGACAGCCAGTCGTTAAGGGGCGTTTCCGTCAGAAAACACAGATCAGCCGTGCCTGCGCCGGCCCGGCGTGCCTTGGGTTCAAACTCGGCTCCCAACGGGTGCAGGTTGATCTTGTGCAGCCCGAAAAACAGGGCGTGACGCGGGCGTTCACCGGGGACGTCCAGCGTTTTGTGAACCATGCCCAGGACGTCTGAGTAAAAAGCGATGGTCGCGCCCATATCGGCCACGGTCAGTACGAAATGATCAAGAGTGAAGAGTGTGGGAGGTTCCATTTCCAGTCTCCGTGGCGCAAGGTTTGTGGATGCAGGATGCCGATCAAACCACCTTTCGTCAAAGCGATGTGCTGGACCCGGCCCGCGCGCAGGCGATGCAGGTGACGTTGAGTCAGGCCGCCACGTTGCGTGCGGGGGATGCGCTGCCGCCGTTCTTTCATCAGTTGTACTTCTGGTCACCGGTGCCCGCGCGGGCGCTGGGCCGGGATGGCCATCCCAAAGTGGGCGGGCTGATCCCCGGCATGGGCTTGCCGCGCCGGATGTGGGCCGGGGTGCGGTTGCGCTTTGATCACTCCTTGCGGCTGGGTGCGCAGGCCACGCGTGTGTCGGCCTGCGAGGCGGCGACGCGCAAGGAGGGGCGCACCGGCCCGCTTGCCTTTGTCACCCTGCGCCACGAGGTGTGGCAGGGGGATGTGCTGTGCCTGACGGAGTGGCAGGATCTGGTCTATCGCACCGACCCCGACCCGACGGCACCGCGCCCGGTGCCGCCGGTCGCGCCGACGGATGAGGACGCAGCGGAAACCGTGCAGTTCGATGCCACGCTGCTGTTTCGCTATTCTGCGCTGACGTTCAACGGGCATCGCATCCATTATGATCAACCCTATGCGCGCGAGGTCGAAGGCTATGACGGGCTGGTCGTGCACGGCCCATTGCTGGCGCAGCACCTGATGCTGATGGCCAAAGCGGCGCTGGGTCCGCTGACGGAGTTCACGTTTCGCGCCACGGCCCCGCTGATGCACCACGAGGCGGCAACGCTGTGCCGCAAGGGGCGCGATTTCTGGGTGCGCGGCCCGGATGGGCGGCAGTGCATGGTCGCCAGCGCCTAGAAAGAGGCGGCAACCCCGAACCCCGGCGGGATGGTGTCGCGGTCATCGAGGATCAGGTCGGCCATGGTGTGCGCGACCTTGGGGGCCATGCCAAAGCCGATCTTGAACCCGCCATTGGCGATGAAATGCCCCGGCCTGTCGGGCCATGCCCCCAGCATCGGCGCGCGGCTGCGGCTGCGCGGGCGCAGCCCGGCCCAGCGTTGCAGCACGGGGGCATCGCGCAGCGCAGGTACGGCGGCGCGGGCGCGGGCGATGATGTGGTCAAGCTGTGCGTCGGTATGTGTGGCGTCTGCATAGTCGCGCTCGGTCGTGGACCCGATGGCGGTTGTGCCGTCGGCATGTGGGATGATGTGGAGTGTGTCGGCAAAGAGTTGCGGAGCGTCCGGCGCTGCAAAGCCGAGCAGGGCGGCCTGCCCCTTGATCCCGGCCCCGACGAGGCGGGGGGTGGCGGCATTCAGAGCCTCCAGCCCAGCCACGCCGGTGGCGTGAACAGTGACGGGTGTTTCAGGGCCGTCTGCGGCCACGTCGACGCCGCGCGCGGACAATGCAGCGGCAAGGGCCTCGCAGGCCTGGCGCGGATGAACGCGTCCGCTGAGCGTGTCGTGGATTTCCAATCCGGTCGGGCTGTGCGCGCACCAGTCTGGGTCTTGCACCTTGCGGACCTCCCATAGGGCCGCATCGCCCCAAAGCGTCCTTGCGGTTTCAGCCCGCCGGTGGGCAAGCGCAAGGGCCGCATCGTCGGCAATGGGTTGCAGGCGACCCGCGCGCGCGTAGCCTGCGCAGCGGCCCCCCGCCTCTTCCACGCCTTGCCAGAACGCATCAGCCATCAACAGGCTTTCCAACTGGAACTGTTTCTTGGGGTTCCAATTTTCCGGCACGTGGGGGGCGAGGGCTCCGACGATGCCGCCACTGGCCCCGGCCACCAGCCCGTGCGGGTCGATCACCTGCACGCGCGCCCCGCGCTGGTGCAGCACCCACGCGATCGACAGGCCGAAAATGCCCGCCCCGCGCACTGTGATCTTGTCCGTTGCCAAGCCCATATCCTTCCGCCAATGTCGCGCTGCTTACCAACCTCATGTACTAGGACGGACGATGCAGGACCAGCGGGCACAACTGGAGTGGCGGACGGGTGCGGTGCCAGTGTCTGTGCGCTTTGATGACCCGTATTTCAGTCTTGAAAACGGCCTGGCCGAGACGCGGCATGTGTTTCTGGGCGGCAATGACCTGCCTGCGCGGTTTCGGGACGGGTTTGCGATTGCCGAACTGGGTTTTGGCACGGGCCTGAATTTTCTGACGACATGGGCCGCGTGGCGTGCGGCGGGCATGACAGGCGCGTTTCATTTCACCAGTTTCGAGGCCTATCCAATGGCGCATGGCGACATGGCGGCGGCCCTTGAGGCCTTTCCCGACCTTGCCCCATTGGCCAGCGCACTGCTTGCGGAGTTGGGTACGGACGGGCGCGCGCAGTTTGCGGACGCCACGTTGCACGTGATCATGGGCGATGTGCGCCAGACCCTGCCCGCATGGGGTTCCAGCGCGGATGCGTGGTATCTGGACGGGTTTTCCCCGGCCAAGAACCCCGAGATGTGGGGCGCGGACCTGATGGCCGAGGTGGCGCGGCACACGCGCGAGGCGGGTACGGCGGCCACCTATACGGCAGCCGGGTTCGTGCGCCGGGGGCTGGAGGCCGCCGGGTTCGACGTCACCCGCGCCCCCGGTTTCGGGCGCAAGCGTCACATGACCCGCGCGGTGCTGCGTTGAGCGCGGGCAACAACACGCGTCTTGGCATAGCGCTGATGATCGCGACATCTGTCGTCTTTGCCGGGCAGGACGGGATCTCGCGCCATCTGGCGGGGGAATACAACGTCTACATGGTCGTGATGATCCGGTACTGGTTCTTTGCCGCCTTTGTCATCACCATCGCGTCCCGCAAGGCGGGGGGCATCATCGCTGCGGCGCGCACCTCGCGGCCGGTGATCCAGATAACGCGCGGGGCGCTGCTGGCGGCGGAAATCAGCGTGATGGTCACCGGGTTCACCATTCTGGGTCTGGTGGAAAGCCACGCGGTCTTTGCCGCCTATCCACTGCTCGTCGCGGCGCTGTCGGGGCCGATACTGGGCGAGCGTGTCGGCTGGCGGCGCTGGGCCGCCATCGGGGTCGGGTTTGTCGGGGTTGTGTTCATCCTCAAACCCGGACTGGACGTGTTCAACCCGGCGGCCATTATTCCGCTGATCGCCGCCGTCATGTTTGCCACCTACGGCCTTCTGACCCGCTATGTGGCGCGCGATGACACGGCCGCCACCAGCTTTTTCTGGACGGGCACGGTGGGCGCGGTGGGCATGACAGCTGTCGGTCTGTGGTTCTGGGAGCCGATGATCCCTGCGGACTGGATTTGGATGGGGGCGCTGTGCGTGACCGGATCGCTTGGGCACTGGCTGCTGATCCGCTGTTACGAGGTCGCCGAAGCCAGTGCGGTGCAGCCGTTCGCCTATTTCCAGATGGTGTTTGCCGCCGGGGTCGGAATCACGGTCTTTGGCGAGGCGTTGCAGATCAACGTCGTTATCGGTGCGCTGATCGTCGTGGCGGCGGGCCTATTCACCCTGTGGCGCGAACGGCAGCAGGGTTGAGCCTGAGAGTTCCAGACTGAACGGAATGGGCAGGGCGTCGCGCCCCAGCCGCGCGCGGTAGATCGGCAGGCTTTCGGCGACCCGCATCACATAGTTGCGCGTTTCACGAAAGGGGATGTGTTCGATCCAGTCGATCATGTCGAAGTCTTCGGATGTGTTGCGCGGATCACCATAAAGGTCGATCCAGCGGATCGGGCGGCTGGGCCCGGCGTTGTAGGCTGCTGACATCAGCACCACGTTGCCGTCAAAGCGCCCCGCAAGCTGGCTTAGGAAGGTGGCGCCAAGTTCGGCGTTGTAGACCGGATCAGAGATCAGACGGCCGGTGCTGTGTTCTTCGCTGCGCCCGAGCGAGGTGGCGACCTCTTGTGCGGTGTCGGGCATGATCTGCATCAGACCGCGCGCGCCGGCACCGGATTGCACGGCGGGGTCAAACTCGCTTTCGCGGCGCGCGATGGCGAGGCTCATTTCGGGCGCCATGGGCAGGTCTGCCCGGGCCAGCGGATGCAGGGGGTAGTAGGGCGCGTGCACGGTGATGCCGCGCCGTGCGACGCGCTTGGCGATCATCACGGCAAGGTAGGGCTGTTCCATGTCGAGCGCGGCGTGCCCAAGCTGTCCGGCCTCGGTGCGGTCGAGGCCTTCGGCCAGTTCGGTCCAGAACTGCGCGGCGACCCTGCGTTCGCCCGAGGCTTGCAGCAGCAGTCCGGCTTCGAACAGGTCGCGGCTGGCAAATGGCGCGTCGCGCCAGTCGGGAAAGGGTTCGGCACCATTCAGATCCGGATCCACGGGAAATGCGCCCCGTTCGGCGGCCAGCAATCCGTAAAAGGCCGTCTGGTACTGCGCGGCTTCGGCATAGGCGGCACGGGCGGCATCCGTGTCGCCCATGGCCTCATAGGCGCGCCCGATCCAGTATCCGGCCCGGCTCTGTGAAATGGGGGATCTTGTGGCGTCGCGATGTGCCTTGAAATGGCCAAGCGCCAGTTCGGGGTCGTTCAGTTTGCGCAAGGCGATATAGCCCGCCAGCCACTCCAGATCGGCGAAATTCGCCCCCGCGGCAAGGAAATTCTGCGCCGCCAGTTGATAGGCGCGCATGGAATCCCCGTCCCGCATTTCGTCGCGCGCCAGGGCGCGGCGGAGGTTCGCCCATGCCTCGGGCTGTCCCAGCGCATCCCGAGAGGTGGAGCGTTCCAGAAGCAGCGCCTTGGCGTCGGCCCATCGCCCCTTGCGGATGCGCCATTCAAAGCGGTCAAAGGCGAGGCCCGGATCGTCCTGCAAACGCTCTGGCACCGCCTCGATCAGCACGTCGACATTGCCTGCGCGGGCCTGCAACGCAAGGCGCGCGCGCGCCAGCGCGACCTGCCCAGGGCCAACCAGATCGTACATCGCGTTCGCGGACGCGCCGGCGCCCTCCCACAGCATCGCCGTCAGCCGCGCGCCGTGATGCGGGGCCAGAACGTCACGGTAAAGCGACAGGTACAGGTCGTGTTCGTCCTGCGACATGGGCAGCGTGCGCCAGGCCTGAACCAAGCTTGCATAGGCGTCGCCGGTCTTGCCCGCCTCGATCTGGGCGGCGGCATAGTCAAGCACACCGGTCGCGGTTTGCGGCGCATCTGTGCGATAAAACGCGCGCACCGCTTGCCCGCCAGCCGCCGCGACAGCCGCCTCTGAACGACGGCGCAACAACGCTTCTCCCGGCCAGTCGGGGCGTCGCTCCAGAAAGGCGATGACGTCGTCATAGCTGCCGCGCCCTGCGCGCAGACGGTGCCATTCGATGACGTCGGCGGCCACCAGGCCATCCCGCGCCGCCAGTGCCGCGGCGGCGTCCCAATTGCCGCGGCGCATCGCGTCCATCGCCCATCCCAAAGGGCGCGGGCGTTCTGCCGATACGGCCACAGCCGTCAGGAAAAGCGCGAACAAGGCGGCGGCAAAACGGCTCATCTCTTGCAATTCCCGTGTGTGCATGGCTAGAGGCTACCAGCTTATCCCGCCACAGTGATGTTTCAACTGAACTTTCCGGGATCAGCGGAAAATCATCCCAGGCCCTCTGCCTGCCACACGTAAAAAAGGAGCGTGAAAATGCTAAAAGGTTCCATACCTGCCCTCGTCACGCCGTTTCGTAACGGCGCTTTGGATCTGGACACGCTCAAGAAACTGGTCGAGTGGCACATCGAACAGGGCAGCCATGGGCTGGCCCCGGTCGGGACCACGGGCGAAAGCCCGACGCTGAGCCATGAAGAGCACGAGACAGTCATCGAGACGGTTGTGAAAACCGTCGCGGGCCGGATCCCCGTCGCTGCCGGGGCCGGGTCCAACAACACCGCCGAAGCGATCCGCTTTGTGCAGTTTGCCAAGAAAGTGGGGGCGGATGCGGCGCTGGTTGTGACCCCCTATTACAACAAACCCACGCAGCGGGGGCTGATCGCGCATTATACGGCGCTGCATGACTGTGCCGACCTGCCCATTGTCATCTACAACATTCCGCCGCGCTCGGTGATCGACATGAGCCCGGCGACGATGGGCGCGTTGTCCAGACTGCCGCGTATTGTCGGCGTGAAGGATGCGACCGGCGATCTGGCCCGTGTCAGCGATCAGCGCATGTCGTGCGGGCCGGATTTCATCCAACTGTCCGGCGAGGACGCCACGGCGCACGGGTTCAACGCGCAAGGTGGAACAGGGTGCATCACGGTCACGGGCAATGTGGCGCCTGGGCTGCTCAGCCAGATGCAGGAGGCTTGCCTTGCCGGGGATTACGCGCGCGCGCTGGAGATTCAGGACAAGGTGATGCCGCTGCACAAGGCGGTGTTTACCGAGCCGGGTCTGGTTGGCGTGAAATACGCGATGTCGCGGCTGGATCTGTGTTCGGATGAAGTGCGGTTGCCGCTGACGACTCTGACCGACGAGACCAAGGCGCTGGTCGATGCCGGATTGGCGCACGCCGGGTTGCTGTGAGGTTTGGTGGGCAGAATGCCCACCCTTCGCACTGCGCGAAAACAGGGGGGCACTCTGCCCGCCGTCCCTAGCGTTTTCCGTAATAGAGGCCGACCACATGTTCGGCCTCGGCAAAGAACAACCATCGCGATGCCAGTGCGCCGGCCACGTGGCTGGCCACGGCCAGCGCGATCAGGACATGCGAAAACGGCGGCAGCAAAAGCAGGATCGGCACCCCTGCCATCAGCACAACAGAGATTATCCGCACCTTTTGGCTGTGCTTGCGCCCCACGGTAAAGGCAAATTCCCTGAGCAGATAATTGGTGCCCGTGTGCGGAGGTTCAAAGGCGCGCACGTCGCCGCGCGGCCCCAGCCCGGTTGCCGTCGCCAACGTCGTGCCCGACCGTTCAAAAGCCCCGTCGCCATGCGCCCACAGGACAATCTGGGCCACACCCGCAATCACAAGCAGAATGATCGCCCAGGGTTCCTGTCCGGTCAGCAAGGCCCCGGCTGCAAGCGCATAGCTGAGAAACATCACCGGTGTGAGCGGCGAATGCCAGCGCGGTATGGTTTTGAGCTGTGAATAGATCATCGACGTCGTGAACACCGTCAGCAGTGAAAACAGTGCGCCAATCAGACCCAGCAAGCCCCAGCGTTGATCAAGAAACACAAGGCCAGCCCCGTAAAGCGCCATGGTGATCAGCGCGATAACGGCGCACCACCCCTCGCGGCTGAGCCATGAGGAACGCCACTGCGTGAACGCCTTGAGCGCGCGTTCGGGGTGGCCAAGGTGGAAGGTGGACGAGATCAGACCACCTACCGCTGCAAGATAGGCGATGGCGAAAAAGGCAAATGCAGTCCAGCCGCTGACAGCCGGATAGCCAAGGCCGAGGAATATCAGCAAGCCAAAGCCGATGCCGCTGAACACGGTGAAGAATATGACGGACGGAGCAGGATGCATCAGAGCTTCTCCAGCGTTTTGTCGAGCCAGCCAAGAAAGCCCTTGGCCTCCTGTGCGACGGGTTCGAGATAGGGGGCGAGGATGTCGATATCACCCGAGGGGGCCGACAGCGTGTCCTTGGGCCGTGGCGGCAGGTATTTGTTGACCGGCTTTGTGCCCTGTTCGGGCATCAGGTTCATGCCGCCGCGTTCCGCTGTCAGCTTTGATACGTTGCTGTCGGGGTCTGCAAAGTCACCGAAGTGGCGTGCGTTTGACGGACACGTGCGCACACAGGCCGGTTCGCGGTCGATCTCGGGCAGGTTTTCGTTATAGATGCGGTCAACGCAGAGTGTGCATTTCTTCATCACCTTTTCGACGGCGTCCATCTCGCGCGCGCCGTAAGGGCAGGCCCATGCGCACAGGCCGCAGCCGATGCAGTCGCCTTCGTTGACCAGCACGATGCCGTCCTCGACCCGCTTGTAGCTTGCCCCGGTCGGACAGACGGTGACACAGGGCGCATCCTCGCAATGCAGGCAGGATTTGGGAAAGTGGATCAGTTGCGCCTCGGGCGCGGGCTGGTCCATTGTCGGCGCTGGCTGTACCTCGTAGCTGTGCACGCGGTTGAGGAAGGTGCCCGAGGGGTCCGCCCCATAGGCGTCCGTGTCTGACAGAGCCGCACCATAGTTTTCGGTGTTCCAGCCCTTGCATGAGATCACGCAGGCATGGCAGCCGACGCAGGTGTCGAGGTCGATCACAAGGCCGAGTTTTTTCTGGGTGGAGGAGGGAAGCTCGGTCATGTCATGCGCCTTGCTTGTAGTGTGTGCAGGACTGGGGGCCAGCCCCCAGACCCCCGGGATTTTTTAAATCAGAGAAGAGGGACGCTGTGTTTACCCCGTGCCCGGACAGGGCACCGATGGAATTTGTTTTGCTCTTGTCCCAGTTGGCGATGAACCAGATGAAGGACCCCAGTGCGATGGCAACCAGGGCGAAGATGGCCAGAAGGGTGCGCTGGACCGGTGTCATTTGCCGACCTTCCATGTCAGGTTTGTCGGACCCTTGCCCACAGGCGAATTGATCGGTGGCAGGTTGGGCTGGCTTTCCGCAGGCGCCTTGGCCTTGTCGATGCGCACCTTGAGGTCGAACCACGCGGCCTGACCTGTGATCGGGTCCGAGTTGGCCCATCGCAACCCGTCGCCCTTGGGTGGCAGCAATTCGTGGATCAAGTGGTTGAGCAGGAAGCCGCGTGTCGCTTCGGGTGCGTTTTCGTCCAGTGCCCAGGCGCCTTTGCGTTTGCCGATGGCATTCCACGTCCAGACCGTGTTTTCGTTCAGCGCGGCCATTTCCAGCACGGGGACGGTGATTTCGCCGTGAGGAGACGTCACGCGGGCCCAGTCGCCGTCTTTCAGGTCATGCGCGCGCATCAGACGGGTCGGCAGGTATAGCGGGTTGTGGCCGTGCAACTGGCGCAGCCACGCATTTTGCGAGCCCCATGAATGGTACATCGCCATGGGGCGCTGGGTCAGGGCGGTGATGGGATAGTCATCCACCTTGTTGTCCGGTGCCGGGTCGTACCAGATCGGCAGCGGGTCCATCGTGTCCTTGATGCGCTGGCGCAAATGATCCGGGGGCTGGCGTTTTCCATGCCCTTCGGCGGCCAGCTGGAAGCGGCGCAACGGCTCGACATAGAGCGAAAACAGGTAGGGCTGCGGGCTGTCGAAAAGGCCCATTTTCACCGCCCAGTCCTGATAGGCGCTGTTCCACGGTTTATAATAATTCGCGCCCTCGGGAATGTGTTCGACGAAAAAGCCGCCATTGGCGATGTAGTTGTCAAGCTGGCCTTCGTTCACGCCACCGCGCCCCGATGTCAGCCCCTTGTCACCCATGCGCCAGCCCGCAAGCGGGCCGATGCCGGGACGGCGTTCGTGGTTGACGATGTAGTCGGCATAGTCGGCGTATTTCTGGCTGCCATCCTCGTTGGTGAAGGCGGGCAGATTCAGCTTGGCCCCCAGTTCGCACAGCACCGACTGGAACCCGCGCACGTCACGGTCGGGTTCGATCACGGGCCAGCGGATGGCGTCGGCAAGGGCGTCCGCCTCGCAAATGGGGCGGTCCAGCAGAGAAATGCAGTCGTGGCGTTCGAGGTACGTCGTGTCGGGCAGGATCAGGTCGGCATAGGCCACCATTTCCGAACTATACGCATCCGAATAGATGATGCGCGGGATCACGTAGTCGCCGCTTTCGTCCTTGTCCGTCAGCATCTCCATGACGCCGCCGGTGTTCATCGACGAATTCCACGACATGTTGGCCATATACATGAACAGCGTGTCGATCTTGTAGGGATCGCCCGCATAGGCGTTCGAGATCACCATGTGCATGAGGCCATGGCTGGACATCGGGTTTTCCCAGGTGAACGCCTTGTCGATACGCGCCGCTGTACCGTCTTCCTTCAGCGCGAGGTCATCCGGGCCCTGGGTAAAACCAAGGTGGGGGCCATTCAGGGGCGCACCGGCTGTCATTCCGACATGTGGTTTGGGATGTGCCGTCGCAGGTTTGGGGTAGGGCGGTTTGAACCGGAAGCCGCCGGGCACTTCGACACTGCCCAGCAGGATTTGCAGCACATGCAGCGCGCGGCAGGTCTGGAAGCCGTTGGCGTGTGCCGAAATCCCGCGCATCGAGTGGAAGGAAACGGGCCGCCCTTGCATTTTCTTGTGCGTCTCGCCGCGGAAATCGGTCCATTCCTGATCCAGATCGAACGCCTCGTCAAAGGCGACGCGGGCAATTTCAGCCGCCAGCGTACGGATGCGTTTGGCCGAGATGCCGACACGCTCGGCCACGGCTTCGGGCGCGTATTCGTCTGTCAGATAGCGTTCGGCCATGTGCTGCATGACGGTGCGGTGGCTGATGCCCGCCTTGCGATACGTGGCGGCGAGGTCGGGTTTCACGCCTTTCTGATCAAACGGCGTCAGCTTGCCGGTTTTGCGGTCCATCACCAGTTCTTTGCCGTTCTCGTCGCGCAACAGCAGGCCGAATTCCGGAGATTTCTCATCGCCATTTACGAGGCAGGGGGCGTTGGTGAATTGCGCGAGGTAGCTCAGATCAATTCTGCCCGCCTTCATCAGGCAGTGCACGAGGGACAGGATGAACAGCCCGTCGGTGCCCGGCGTGATGCCGACCCAGTCGTCGGCCACGGCGTTATATCCGGTGCGGATCGGGTTCACCCCGATCACGCGTGCGCCGCGCGCCTTGATCTTGCCCAGCCCCATCTTGATCGGATTGGAGTCGTGATCCTCGGCGACGCCGAACAGCATGAACAACTTGGTGTGGTCCCAATCGGGCTGTCCGAATTCCCAGAACGCGCCGCCCATCGTGTAGATGCCCGCCGCCGCCATGTTCACCGAACAGAACCCGCCATGGGCTGCGTAGTTGGGGGTGCCAAAGCTTTGCGCCCACAGGCTGGTAAAGGACTGGGACTGGTCGCGACCCGTAAAGAACGCCAGCTTTTCGGGATTGTCGCGGCGCACAGGTTCAAGCCAGTCGGTTGCAATCTGCAATGCCTCGTCCCAGCTGATTTCCTCGAACGCACCGGACCCGCGCGGCCCGACCCGTTTCAGCGGGGCCTTGAGGCGCGAGGGCGCGTTGATCTGCATGATCCCTGCGGACCCTTTGGCGCACAGCACGCCCTTGTTTACGGGGTGGTCGCGGTTGCCTTCGATATAGGCGACCTTGCCCGATTTCAGGTGGACGTTGATGCCACAGCGGCAGGCGCACATGTAACAGGTGGTCTTGCGCACCTCGTCCGAGACTTTGGGCGACAGATCAAGTTTGGGCTGGTTCATGTGCGCTCCTTGAGGGCTGCGGCTTGCAGGGCGGTGACGGCGATCATATGAACGACATCATCCGCCGTGCACCCACGTGACAGGTCATTGGCGGGCTTGGCAAGGCCTTGCAGCACCGGGCCGATGGCCGTGCATCCCCCGACCCGCTGCGCGATCTTGTAGCCGATATTGCCCGCATCGAGATTGGGAAAGACCATGACGTTGGCGTGGCCTGCCACATCCGACCCTTTGGCCTTGCTGGCCCCGACACTGGGGACAAAGGCGGCGTCGAATTGCAACTCGCCGTCCGCTGCAAGGTCGGGGTGATTTGTGCGCAACTGCGCCAGTGCATCCGTGACCTTGGTGACGGCGGCATGGCGGGCGCTGCCCATGGTCGAGAAAGAAAGCAGTGCGACCTTGGGCGTTTGTGCCATGAGCGCCCGGCAGGACGCTGCGGACTGGGCGGCGATGGCGGCGAGTTCGGGTGCGGAGGGGTCAATCACCAACCCGCAATCCGAAAAGATCATCGCACCGCGCCCCGACGCATGCCCCTCGGGCAGTACCATCAGGAAAAAGCTGGACACCAGCGGTGCATCCGCCGCCTTGCCGATGATCTGCAACGCGGCGCGCACCGTGTCGGATGTGGTCGCAACCGCGCCGCCGACGGTGCCGTCGGCATGGCCCAGACGCACGAGCATCGCGGCAAAGACCAGCGGGTCATGCGCCTGCTTGTCGGCCATGTCGCGGGTGACGCCCTTGTGCTGGCGCAGGTCGAAATAGGTTTGCGCAACCTCGCGCGTCAGGGGCGAGGTGGCCGGATCGGCGATCTGCAACATTTCTGACGGTGCAGCGCCCATCCCGGCCAGATGTTCGGTCACGACGCCGGTGTCACCGACCAGCGTGATCTGGCCCAAGCCTGCATCGACAGCGCGAATCGCGGCGGCGGCAATGCGCGGGTCGAACCCCTCGCTCAGGACGATATGCGCGGGATGGGCCGCTGCGCGCGACTGGAGATCGTCCAGCACGCTCATGCGGCCCATCCGTTTGGTATGATCAGACCCACGCGGGTTATGCGCCGACTTGTGGGCGCATGTCGTCTTTGCTGATCCCGGCGACTGCAACAGGTTTCTTCATCGCGTCGCGGCGGAAAGGGTCGCCCAGTTCCTGGTTGATCATCGCCTCGATCAGCGTGGTGATACCGTTTTCCATCTGGTCCTTGATGGCCTGGGCCAGGGCTTGGGTCAACTCGTCCTGGGTGCGGGCGACAACCCCTTTCAGACCGCAGGCATTCGCGATTCCGGCATAGGAGACTTCCTCGTCCAGTTCGGTGCCGACAAAGTTGTCATCGAACCACAGGGTCGAGTTCCGCTTTTCCGCGCCCCACTGGTAGTTGCGGAAAACAATCTGCGTGATCGCAGGCCAGTCGCCACGGCCGATGGCCGTCAACTCGTTGACCGAAATCCCGAACGCGCCGTCACCGGCAAAACCGACAACCGGGACATCTGGCTTGCCGATCTTTGCCCCCACGATGGAAGGCAGGCCATAGCCGCAGGGGCCGAACAGGCCGGGGGCCAGATACTTGCGGGACTCGTTAAAGGACGGGTACGCGTTGCCGATGGCACAGTTGTTGCCGATGTCGGAACTGATGATCGCCTCGACAGGCAAGGCCGCCTGAATCGCGCGCCACGCCATGCGGGGGGCCATCCAGTCAGGCTTGGCCGCGCGGGCCCGCACGTTCCAGTCGGTGCCGGGGTCGTCCTGTTCCTCGGTCATCGAGGTCAGTTCCTGCGCCCATGCCGATTTGGTGGTGGCGATGGTTGCCTTGCGCTCGGCGCGGTTGGTGTCGCCCGCATCGTCGGCAAGCCTTTCGGTGATGCCTTTTGCAACCTTGGCCGCATCGCCGACGATACCCACGGTGACCTTTTTGGTCAGGCCGATGCGGTCGGGGTTGATGTCGACCTGAATGATCTTGGCGTCGGTCGGCCAGTAATCAATGCCATAGCCCGGCAGGGTCGAGAACGGGTTGAGCCGCGTGCCAAGGCACAGCACGACGTCTGCCTTGGCGATCAACTGCATGCCCGCCTTGGACCCGTTATAGCCCAGCGGCCCGGCAAAGAGGGGATGGTTGCCCGGAAAAGCGTCGTTGTGCTGGTAGCCCACGCATACGGGTGCGTCGAGTTTTTCGGCCAGAACGCGCGACGCTTCGATTCCTCCTGCGGACAGGACCGCGCCCGCGCCGTTCAGGATCACGGGGAACCTGGCAGCCGACAACAGGTCAGCGGCGTTCTGCACAGCAGTGTCGCCACCCTGCGGCAGTTCAAAGTCGACGATCATCGGCAGTTCGATGTCGATCACCTGCGTCCAGAAATCGCGGGGGATGTTGATCTGGGCGGGGCCGGAAGCACGCTTGGCCTGCATGATCACGCGGTTCAGGGTCTCGGCGATGCGCGTGGGGTCGCGAACCTCTTCCTGATAGGCGACGCAGTCTGCAAACAGGTTCATCTGTTCCATTTCCTGAAACCCACCCTGACCGATTGTCTTGTTGGCGGCTTGTGGTGTCACCAGCAGAACGGGCGTGTGGTTCCAGTAGGCGGTTTTAACGGCGGTCACAAAGTTGGTTATGCCGGGGCCGTTCTGCGCGATCATCATGCACATCTTGCCAGTGGCGCGTGTGAAGCCGTCGGCCATCATGCCGCCAGAGGTTTCGTGCGCGCAGTCCCAGAACTTGATCCCCGCATCGGGGAAGATGTCGGAAATCGGCATCATGGCAGAGCCGATGATCCCGAAGGCATTATCGATCCCATGCATTTGCAGCGTTTTAACAAAGGCTTCTTCGGTGGTCATTTTCATGACGGCGCTCTCCCAAATGAAAAGGGGGCGTCGAATCGCCCCGGGTGTGTTGAGGACAGGGTAGTTTGCGCAGCGCAGTGGCGTTAGGGCCAGTTGAAATCGCAGTTTAAGTCCAGCTTACGATCCGATGACCCGGGCGATCCTGGCGATTCCCTCGGCGATCCGGTCGGACTGGATGGACGAATATCCCAGCCTGAAATAGTTGCGCGGTGTGTCCTGCCCCGAGAAGAACGCGTTGCCGGGTTCGATCAGCACGCTGACCTCCTGCAGGTCGGCGGCCAGCTGGCGTGAATCCACCCGCGCGGGCGCCCGCATCCAGAAGGACGACCCGCCAAAGCCGCCAAGACCTGCAATCTCCAAACCGTGGTCCTCGATCGCATCCTGCATCGCGCTGCGGCGGCGATGCAGGGCGGCGCCCATCTTGCGGATTTGCGAATCGTAGTGACCCATGGACAGGAAATAGGCAGCCGTGCGCTGGATGTGCCCCGGCGGGTGGCGCAGAACCGAGGCCCGCAGCGCGCGGGCCTCGCGGATGAACGGCTCGGACCCGACCAGAAAGCCGAGCCGCAGCCCCGGAAACAGCGACTTTGAAAAGCTGCCCACATAAATCACGCGCCCATCCACATCCATCGACTTGAGCGCGGGCGAGGGCGGGTCGAGAAAGGACATTTCGAACTCGTAATCATCCTCGACGATCAGCGCATCCAGCGTACGGGCGCGATCCAGCAGGGCCTGCCTGCGGTCCATCGGCATCGTCGACGTGGTCGGGCACTGGTGGCTGGGCGTGGCGAAAATCAGGTCCGCCTGCGGGGGGATTGCATCGGGTGGCAAGCCCTTGTGATCCACCCGGACGGGGGCCATATGGCACCGGGATTGCGTCAGAATTTCGCGCAAGGCCGGATAGCAGGGGTCTTCGAATGCCGCCGTGCGCCGCTGGGTCAGCAACACCTGCGCCGCCAGCCACAGCGCATTTTGCGCCCCCATGGTGATCAGGATCTGATCGGCATTCGCGCTGATCCCCCGACGCGGCAGGGTGTTGCGCTGAATGAACTCGATCAGTTGCGGGTCGTCCCGGTCGTAATAATCCGCCGTCAGCGCGGAGAAATCCCGCTGGCCCAGGGCCTGCAGCGCGCATTGCCGCCAGTTGGCGTGGTCAAACAGTCGCGGGTCGGTCTGGCCATAGATGAAGGCATAGCGAAACCGCGCCCAGTCCTTGGGTTTGCTCAGCGTGCGCCCGCCCGAAAACCGCTGACCAATCGCGCGTGTCCAGTCGACGGATTCGGCGGCCATGGGCTGGGGCTGGTAGATCGGGGGCACCGGGGCATTGTCGGAGACGTAATACCCTGACCGCCCGCGCGCGGTCAGATAATCCGAGGCCACAAGTTCGGTATAGGCCAGCGTCACGGTGATGCGGCTGATGCCCAGATGTACGGCGAGCTTGCGTGTCGAAGGCAGCTTTTCCCCGGTGCCGAAACGCCCCGACAGGATGCCGTGCGCAATCATCTGCTGCACCTGGCTTTGCAGGGTGCCCTGATGGTTGGGAGTCAGAAAAAAGGTTTCGATGGGCAGGGCCATGGTCAGACCTTAATCTGGACTTAAGTGAAATTCAATCTGGCATTAATGCCCGTTGAATTTGCGTGCAGACGCGCAGCGCTACCTTTTGCGACCCGCGCCTTAATGAGATTATTTGTATCAATAATTGTAAAATGGCACAAGGCATTTTCGAAATTCCGCGATGCACCATGTGTGCACAACCTGTGCACCGGGTGTGCACCGTTCGGTCATATCAGCCCGCCTTAACCGCGTCTGCGCCAGATTGGTCGGCAATCGGACCTATGCAAGAGAGACCAGGCCATGACCTATTCCACACGCGCCGCCCGCAAGACGGACATGATGTATGAACTGGAACGCCTTCAGGAAGACCTGACAGTGCACTGGCTGGACCAGAGCCTGCCGGATGCATGGACCGGCCTTGATCACGGCGACCCTGTTGACCATCACAAGACCCGCGTCACGCTGCGCGTCGATACCGAAATGCTGAAATGGTTCCGCAAGCTCGGCCCCGGTTATCAGGCCCGGATGAACCGGGTGTTGCGTATCTATTGGACGGCGCTGCTGGCCGGGCACATCAAGGGGCATCCCTATGACCACACCGTCCCGCGCCTTCAGGCCGAAGCGTTCCGGGCGCTGGAAGAGATGAAGGCGGAGCTGAGCGGGGGGCGGGGGCTGTGATGCGGGTGTGTAAGTGCAAAGAACGACCGCTCCGAGCCCAAATTGACGAATGCTGCGCGGCGCATTATTGTCAGCATCCATGGGCCCCGAAAAAGAGTTGTGTCAAATGGCCAAACTCCCGCTTAGACGTTTACGCCAAACAGCCAGCCTAACCGAACCACCAGATCTTGGCCTTCAGCTTGAGAAACAGAGTTGTAGGCAACTTCGCAGCAGACACTCTGAAAAGTGGTGCCAATATCGATCAACATTGCCTCAGACCAAATTCATTTTTGAAGCGTCCTTTGAAAGGAAAACAATGTGTTCAAGATTACCAGTCATAAGGTCGCGAAACGCGAAACGCTTATATCGATTGCAAAAAAGTATAAGCACAAGTCCTGGAAGCCGATTTGGAATGACCGACGCAATGCCAAGGTAAAAAAGCTGCGCAAAACTCCCGAGGCGATCGATGTGGGGGATATTTTCGTTATTCCGTTCAACGAGACACAGGCAAGGGCCATCCAGCAAGAAGCGCTTCGGCTTCAAACCAAACTGGAGGGTGAACAGAAAGTCACCGAAATCATTCAGAAGCGCGCTGAAAAACTCGTGAAGGCGGCCAGACAACTGAACAAAGACAGGGCAACTTTCGAAAAGTCGTTCAAAGCGATGATGCAACTGCTGGAAACCTGCAGGAAGGACTCGAAAAAATGGAAGGATGGGGTTGATATCGCGAACAAAGTTCTGACCTTGTTGGTGAGCTTGAAGGGTCTGAGCAAGACCGCGAAATCCGCATCGAAAGCCTCTGGCGATGAGTTGGCAAAGTTGAATTCGCAAATGGCCAAGGAGGCGGTTAGTTTTGTGACACAGCCTGTGCAAGACATCGTGAAGGATGCAGCCGTGAAGTGGCTGTTGGATGAAAGCAATGCAGTGTCCGAAGTTGGCCGGACCGTGGGTACAGTGACCAAATGGTGGGACGAGGTGCAGTCACCTTCTTTTTGGGCGGACGGGATCGCGCGTTTTACGGTCGAAGGGAATTACTCAATCGATGGCTGGACAAAGGCTCTGCAGACGGATTTTGAGGTGGAACTTAAATCGAAGATCAACATGATCGAAAAACAATACATCTTTTTCATGAAGGAAATCGCGAAACAAGCGCGTGCTATAGAAACCGAAGCAAAAGATGTGAAGAAGGAAGCTGACAAGACGCTCAAGCGGATTAACGAATATGCAAAGCAGGTCAAGGAATTACCGGTGGTCGGGTGATAATGACAGATCAACTTCAATCAAGTGTTAGACTTTTTTCCAGTTGCAGGAGCCGACAATGACAAGCTCAATTCATCGGTTCGCTTATCGATAAATGAAACACACGCGAGAAGCGCATGACCAAGGTCCGTTTTAACAGCAACGCTCCAATCGTTTTTCAATTTTAGCGATAGTCGACTTCCCGCGTGCTGTTCATCGCCGCGCTTGCAGCACGAGGAGGGCAGCCATTCGTCGCAAATCGTCGAGGGTCGGCTCCGTCCGCGTTCCAGCCCGTCACCAGCGCCAGTAAGACACGAAATAGGCCCGGCTTTCACCGAGCCTTTTTGCGTTGAGCACTCTAGACTCCTTGCTTACCCGAACACATCCCGGAGCGCCGTATCCACGGCCCCGACGATATGGTCGATGTTGTCGCGTGTCGCGATCAGTGCGGGCGAGAAGCACAGGGTGTTGTTGTGCCCCGGCAGGGACCGGTTGGTGGCGCCGATGATCACCGCCTGTTTCATGCAGTGGCCGACGACCGCCTGCACTCTTTTCTCGTCCATGGGGTCGCGGCTGTCGCGGTCCGTGACCAGTTCGGCGCCGAGGAACAGCCCCTTGCCGCGCACGTCGCCGATGACCTTGTGTTTGTCCTTGAGGCTGCGCAACTGGTCGAGCATGTAGTCGCCCATGGCGACCGTGTTGGCCAGCAGGTCTTCTTTCTCGATGATCGCCATGTTTTCGATGGCAGCCGCCGGGCCTGCGGTGCATCCTCCAAAGGTCGAGATGTCGCGGAAGTAGTTCATGGTGTCGGACGCGTCGTCCCTGAACATGTCGAACACGTCGTTGGTGGTGACCATGCAGGCGATGGCGGCATAGCCCGACGCCACCCCCTTGGCCATGGTCACGAAGTCGGGCTGGATGCCGTAGTGCTGATAGCCGAACCATTCACCGGTGCGCCCGACGCCGCAGACGACCTCGTCTATGTGCAGCAGGATGTCGTATTTCCTGCAGATTTCCTGAACCCGTGGCCAGTAGCCTTCGGGCGCTTCGATCACGCCGCCGCCTGCGGTGACCGGTTCGAGGCAGAGGCCGCCGACGGTGTCGGGACCTTCTGACAGGATGATGTCCTCGATCTGGTTGGCCGCCCATTCGCCGTAGTTTTCAACCGGCGCGCCGTCCTGTTCGTGTTTGCGGTATTCAAGGCAGTGCGGCACGCGCACGAAGCCGGGGGTGTAGGGGCCGTATTGCGCGTTGCGTTCGTCCTGACCGCCCGCTGACAGGCAGGCGATGGTGGTGCCGTGATAGTCGCGGTCGCGGTAGAGGATCTTGTGTTTCCTGCCGCCATAGCGCTTGTGCGCGATCTGGCGGATCATCTTGAACGCCTTCTCGTTCGCCTCGGACCCGGAGTTGCAGTAATAGACGCGGTCCAGCCCCGGCATCTTGGTCAGCAGTTTCTCGGCAAACAGCGCGCCGGGGATCGAGCCGGTGGTGCCGCCAAAGAAGTTCATCTTGACGATGGCGTCGCGCACCGCGTCGCCGATGGATTCGCGGCCATAGCCGACATTGACCGTCCAGACGCCGCCCGACACGGCGTCGATATGTTCGATGCCCTTCTGGTCCCAGACCTTGATCCCCTTGCCCTCGACAATGATTTTGGGGTCCGCGCCGGTAAAGAAGGGCTGGTGCTGGATCAGGTGGTGCCACACGCTTGCGCGGTCGGCCTCGATCACGCGGGAGATATCGTTTTCGTTGAACGTGCCGTCCATGGATGCAAACCTTTCGATGAAGAGCAGGGCCAGTGTTCAAAAGGCGTATGACCCCCGCTTGCAGATATAATCGCTGAGAATCCGGTCATGGCAATAGGGCCAGTTTGGGGGCGTAAATACAGCCAGTTGCTGCCTGTTCCGGCATCGGTTGGGCACGCGCACCGCGCAAATTGCCTTGTTTTCATGCACCTGTCGTGGTTTTCGATTCTTCAAAGGTGCACTTTACAGCATCTGCAGTGTTACAGTTTCTTTGAATAAACATTGATCCCGTGCGCAATATCGGCTCGGATCACGCCAGCGCCGCAAGGCATAGCGCGCGAACAGAGGCGGACCACCGCCCGAAAATCCAAATCCAAACGTGCGGCCCACCGGCTGCATGAACCACGGGAGTAAACGAATGACCTTCAAAACCAAGCTGATGGGTGCCGTCGCAGCCACTGCCATGCTGGCAGGCGCACAAGGCGCTGTTGCCCAGAGCGACGAAATCACCGTCGCATATTTCCTCGAATGGCCCATGCCGTTCCAGTTTGCCAAAGAAACCGGAATGTACGAAGCGGCCATGGGCACCAAGATCAACTGGGTCAGCTTTGACACCGGCACCGCGATGTCCGCCGCAATGGCGGCGGGCGACGTGCAACTGTCCGTCAGCCAGGGTGTCCCGCCGTTCGTCGTCGCGACATCCGCCGGTCAGGACCTTCAGGTCGTTGACGTGGCCGTGTCCTATGCCGACAACGACAACTGCGTTGTGCGTGCCGATCTGGAAATCGACGGCGCCAGCGCCGCTGAACTGGCCGGCAAGAAAGTCGCCGTGCCACTGGGCACCGCGGCGCATTATGGCTTTCTGCGTCAGATGGATCATTTTGGCATCGACGTGAGCAGCCTTGAGGTTGTCGACATGGCACCGGCAGAGGGCGAAGCGGCCCTGAGTCAGGGGTCGATCGACATGGCCTGCGGCTGGGGCGGCGCCCTGCGGCGCATGATGGGCAGCGGCAACGTGCTGCTGACCGGCGCGCAAAAGACGGATCTGGGCATCCTGACCTTTGACGTCACATCCGCACCGACCGGCTATCTGGCCGAAAACTCGGATCTGGTTGCCAAGTTCCTCGACGTGACGGCCGAGGCCAACGCAATGTGGGCCGACGAGGCGAACCGTGGCAAGATGCTGCCTGTGATCGCCAAGGACGCGGGCATGTCCGAAGATGACGCAGCCGCGACGCTGGCCGGTTTTGTCTTTCCGACCGTGGAAGAGCAACTGACCGAAACCTGGCTGAACGGGGCCGCCGTTGCGCACATGAAAGGTGTCGCGGATGTCTTTGTGGCGTCCGGCTCGATCGACGCGGCAAAGGCGTCCTATGAGGACAACGTCAACACTGGCCCGCTGAGCCAGTAACCACCAACCTCGAACGGGCGCCCGCCGGGCGCCCGTTTTTCCCGGGTGCGCCGCGGCCGATACGCACGGCACCCTGACCGGAAGGGGACACCCGTGAGTGGGCTTGTAATTGACGATATTTCGATGCGCTTTGATCTGCCCAATGGCGGACATGTGCAGGCGCTGCAGAACGTGTCGCTGGACATCAAGTCCGGCGAACTGATGAGCGTCCTTGGCCCGTCGGGCTGCGGCAAGACAACGCTTCTCAACATTGTTGCCGGGTTTCTGGCCCCGACCGAGGGCGAGATCATGCTGAACGGGCACAAGGTCGTCGGGCCCAGCCCGGAACGCGGCATGGTGTTCCAGCAGGGTGCCCTGTTCGAGTGGATGAGCGTGCGCGAAAACGTATCGTTCGGGCCTGACATGAAGGGGGTCAGCCGCGCCGAAAGCAAGGAGCATGTGGATCACCTGCTGGATGTTGTCGGCCTGCATGATTTCCACGAAAAGGCCATTTACGAGCTTTCGGGCGGGATGCAGCAGCGCGTGGCCCTTGCCCGCTGTCTGGCCAATGACCCCGACGTGATCCTGATGGACGAACCGCTGGGCGCGCTGGACGCGCTGACCCGTGAAAAGATGCAGTCCCTTGTTCTGGACCTGTGGAAGGAAACCGGCAAGACCATCATCCTCATCACCCACTCGGTCGAAGAGGCCCTGTTGCTGGGCGAGCGTCTGCTGGTGATGGCGCCGCGTCCGGGCCGTGTGCACAAGGAATACCGTTTGCCCTTTGCCGATCTGGGCGTTGGCAATGATCTGCGCGAAGTGAAGAAGCACAAGGATTACAACAAGACCCGCGAAGAAATCCTGGAAATGATCTGGAACATGGAAGAAGAGATCATGGGCCGTACGGAGGAAAGTGCATGATTGGTTTGTTCGTTCTGGCCCTTTATGTGGGCGCCTTTTTTGGCAGTTATTTCCTGTCGTCCCGGTTGCTGACATCCTATTTCCAGCGCGAGGGGTTCAACCGTCTGAAAACGGTGACCTTTGGCGATGAAAGTGCTGTGGTCGCCAATCGCCTCGCGTCGGTGATTTCGGTCATCACCGTGTTCTGGCTGTGGGTGGCCTTTACCAACTCGGTCATCCCGCTGCCCAAGTTTCCTGGGCCGTATTCGGGCGACATGACGTTCACCTATACGGCGCAACTGGCGGATGGCACGACGGATGATGCGACCGTGACCATGCGCGTCTATCCCGAGGACATTCAGCAAACGGTGGACGCCGAGGGCAATCCGGGCCGCGAGCCTGACGCGGTCGAGGTCGCGCCCGGTGACGGGTTTGCCAGGAACGACAGTCTGACCGTGGCGCGCTATGGCTTCAAGGTGATCAACGTCTGGCAGAATGACGAGGTGTCCAAGGCGGACGGGTCGAGCATTGTTGCGCTGAACGGGCAGCCGATCGCGCCGGGCGAAAAGATCAAGGTGCCCGAAGGGCGGATCGGTCTGACGGACAAGGGGACACCGACCTTTGAGCCGGCACCGGGTCTGCGCATGGCGCGGCTTTACCTGCCGGCCCCCGAGGTCGTGTTCAAGCGCTTTATCCGGCTGAACACAGAGGGGTATCAGGGATACACCCTGTTGCAGCACACGCGCTATTCGTTGCAGCGTGTTCTGCTGGGGTTTCTGATCGGGGCGCTGGTGGGCATTCCCATCGGCTATGCGATGGGTCTGACGGGCTGGGCCCGGGGCTGGTTCGACCCGATTGTTGAATTCATGCGACCGGTTCCGCCGCTGGCGCTGATCCCGCTGATCATCATCTGGTTCGGTATCGGAGAAATCGGCAAGGTCGTGCTGCTGTTTCTGGCGGCCTTGTGGATCATGATCATTGCCGCGCGATCCGGTGTGTCCGGGGTGGCGATTGCCAAGGTCCATGCCGCCTATTCGCTGGGTGCGTCCAAGTGGCAGATCCTGAGCAAGGTCATCGTTCCCAACTCGCTTCCCGACATTTTCACGGGTGCGCGTGTTGCGATGGGGGTGTGCTGGGGCACGGTTGTGGCGGCCGAGCTTGTGGCCGCGAATGTCGGTCTTGGCAAGATGATCGTGACCGCGTCCAAGTTCCAGCTGACCGATATCATCATCGTCGGTATCATCGTGATCGGGCTGATCGGCTTTGCGATCGAGGTGGGCATGCGCAAGCTGGAAAGCTGGCTCATTCCGTGGAAGGGCAAGATCTGACCCGACCCTTTCCCTGGCATCAGGATCAAAGCGGCACCTTCGGGTGCCGTTTTTCGTTGGCGCGCGGCTTGGGCGGCTTTCCGCGCTGAAGCCCGAAGCGTTTTTTCGGCAGATATCCAGTGCCTGACCGCCCCCCGGTTCCCGCGCCGCTGGCCAAGCCCGGCGCTGCGCACTAACCTGTCGGCATTCCCATGCGGCCATGGATGCAGCGGTGACGGATCAGACAGGCACAGATACGCCCGACGCGGCACGACAGGCCCAGGCCCATCTGGAGGCTTTGCGCGCCATTCTGGACGTCATGTCCACCAGCCGCGACGACGAGGCGCCGGTGTTTCGCGCCGTGCTGGAGCGCGCCGAACAGCTGTGTCACGCCGAAGGCAGCGGGTTGCAATTGCTGAACCCGGCCGGAACCCATCTGGTGATCGCGGCCATCGGCGGCAAGGACTGGGACGGATCGTTCCCGGTCGATACCGCCTTTGCCATGGATGAACCGGCGGCCATGTGTGTCGCCGTGCGCGAGGCCCGCGTCGTGCATATCGAGGACATGCGCCAGACCGAGGAATACCGGCAGGGCCAGCCCAAACGGCGCAAGTTCGTGGACGAAGACGGCGTGCTGGCCCATCTGTGTGTGCCGCTGCTGCGGGACGGGCGGGCCATTGGCAACATCACCCTGTCGCGCAAGGTGGCACGACCGTTCTCGCAGGCCGAAATCGCGCTGGTCGAGGCGTTTGCCGCGCAAGCCGTGATCGCCATCGACAACGTCCGCCAGTTCCGCGCCGTGCAAAGCCGTCTGGAACGCGAGGAAGCGGCGCGCGAGGTTCTGGGGGTGATCAGCCGTTCGCGCGATGACGAACGCCCGGTGTTCGACGCGATCCTCGAAAACGCGTCGCGCCTGTGCAAGGCCCCGCTGGCGTTCCTGCCGATGGCCAATGCCGCGCGCACGCATGTCACAGTGCCTGCATTTCGCGGTGTGAAACCCGATTTTGTCGATGCGCTGAAGGAATTCAACGAACCGATGGACGGGTCGGGTCTGGTGGCTGTGCGCGCCGTGGCCGAGGCCCGCATCATCCACAGCGCCGATCTGGTCAATGACCCGGAATTTCCGGCCTCGGGGCGCTGGCGCACCGAGTTGGTCGAGACCGAAGGCGCGCGGTCCGTTCTGCTGGTTCCGCTGATGCAGGGCGGGGTCGCCATCGGTGCCATCATGCTTTACCGGCGCGAAATCGCCCCGTTCAGCGATGACGACATCCAACTGGTCAGCACCTTTGCGGAACAGGCGGTGATCGCCATCGAAAACGTCCGCCAGTTCCGCGCGCTTGAGGCGTTGAACGCCGAACTTGGCAGCCGTGTCGAACAACAGGTGGGCGAGATCGAGCGTATGGGCCGCCTCAAGCGGTTCCTGCCCGCGGCGGTTGCCGATACGGTGGTCAGCCAGGGGTCGGAAACGCTGCTCAAGAGTCACCGTGCGCTGCTGGGTGTGCTGTTTTGTGACATCCGTGGTTTCACCGCCTTTTGCGAAACCGCCGAGCCCGAGGAAACCATCGAGGTTCTGCAATCCTACCACGAAGAGATGGGCAAGCTGATTGCCGAACACGGGGCGGGCGTGGATACGCGGGCGGGCGACGGGATCATGGTGTTGTTCAACGATCCGCTGCCCTGCGACGACCCGGCGGGGGCTGCGCTGCGCCTTGGGCTGGCGATGCGGGCGCGGATGGCGGAGTTGTCCACCAGGTGGCGGCGTCACGGGCATCGCCTTGGCTTTGGTGTCGGCATATCGCTGGGCTATGCCACGGTGGGCATGGTCGGATCGGCGGGGCGCTATGACTACACCGCCAGCGGCACGGCGGTGAACCTTGCCGCGCGGCTGTGCGATCAGGCCAAGGACGGGGAAATCCTGCTGAGCCCGCGAGCCTATACGGCCGTCGAGGACGGTTTTGACGCGGAACCGATTGGCGAAGTCTCGCTCAAGGGCATCCACGCCCCGGTCGAGATTTTCCGGGTGGTGACCAAAGACTGACGTGCCCCGGATATGCGCGTTGGGCGATGCATGAAATTCCCGGGCCGGGTGTTGTTTTCCCGTGTGCCGCCAACGGCGGCGCGCGTCGCCCCGGCAGTGTATCGGCAGAGCCGATGCATGAGAGGGGCCGCTGCAACCGTTGGTCCTGGGTGGCGCCTCTCGCGTGGCTCGGGGCATTCCGCCGCTTTGATGCGTCCACTGGACGCCTCAGTTTTCTTCGAAAACCGGGTCGGAATGGTGGAGCATAGCGGGATCGAACCGCTGACCTCCTGCATGCCATGCAGGCGCTCTCCCAGCTGAGCTAATGCCCCATTCTTCAGGGTCGGCTGTATCCAGCCGTGCGCCGCTGATTAGGCGCTTTGCGAAACGGGATCAAGCGAAAAAGACCCCGTTGCGCATTCGCGGTTTAGCTGTCGTCGTCGTCTTTCGCGACGTCGGCAATCTCTTCGAGGGGCACTGTGTCGTCGTCGTCCGCGTCGTCGTCGTCCAGCAGGTCGTCGTCCAGATCCACATCGACGTCGTCTTCGTCATCGACAACCTGGTCGTCGTCATCCGAAGCGGTTGCGGCTTTGGCCTTGGCGGTCACGGCGTCTTCTGCATCTGCGGCGATCATCCGGGTCTTGGAACTGTCGAGTTCCACCACGTCACCTGTATACGGGCTGACGATCGGATTACGGTTCATGTCGTAAAACCGTTTACCCGTGGTCGGGCAGAGGCGTTTGTTGCCCCATTCTTCCTTTGGCATCGGTAATCCTTGTCTGTCTTTCTGGCGGCTGCGCGACTGTTGCGCAGAGCGTCTGTATTGCGGCGATTCTGGGCAAGTGCCATAAGGCCGGGACGGAGTCAAAGCCTTATGGCGGTTCAGGGGAAATGGGATGTCGATACGTGTCCTGCAAGGGGATCCGGATATCGCGCTGATCTTGCGCCGTTCGGCGCGCGCACGGCGCATGACGTTGCGAATATCGCGCTTTGACGGGCGCGTGACGCTGACGCTGCCCACTCGTGCGTCCGAACGCGAGGCACTGGCCTTTGCCGAAGAGAAACAGGCGTGGATTCGCAGGCATCTGGCGGATTGGGACGGCCATGCGTCTGTTGATCTGGGGGAAACCATCCCGGTGGAGGGCGCGATCTGCAAGATCGTTGCCGGGGCGGAGCGCGGCGTGCGGATGGGTCCCGGTGTTCTGCAGGTGCCGGGCGCACAGGCGCGTGTTCCGGCGCGTGTGCTTGGGTTTCTCAAGGCGCGGGCGCGGGATCGTCTGGCCGCGGCCAGTGATCACTATGCAGCCCGGCTGGGTCGCGGGTATGCGGGCATCAGCCTGCGCGACACCCGGTCCCGCTGGGGTTCGTGTTCAAGTGCGGGCCGGTTGATGTTTTCGTGGCGTCTGATCATGGCACCGCCCGAGGTTCTGGACTATGTGGCGGCCCATGAGGTCGCGCATCTGGCGCAGATGAACCATTCTGCGGCGTTCTGGTCCGAAGTCGCGCGCATTCACGGCCCCTACGAGGCGCCGCGCGGGTGGCTGCGCACATATGGCAACGATCTGCACCGGTACCGCTTTGGAGATTGACCGGATCGCCCATCTGTGATCACAAATTACCATGCAACCTGCCCTGCGCACCAAAGAGGCGTCTACCGCCGCCCATGATCGCGTTTATCGCCGTCTGCGCACACGTATCATGCACGGAGACATTCCACCCGGCACGGCGTTGACCCTGCGCGGCATCGGCAAGCAATATGACGTGTCGATGACCCCGGCGCGCGAGGCGGTGCGGCGTCTGGTGGCGGAAGGGGCGTTGACGCTGTCGCAGTCGGGCCGGGTGTCGACACCGGAGTTGTCAAACGAACGGATCGAGGAACTGGCCGCGCTGCGTGCCCTGATCGAGGTCGAGTTGGCCACCCGTGCGCTGCCGCGGGCCCACCTTGCGCTGATCGAGCGTTTGCAGACCATCAATGGTGCTGTGGCCGAGGCTGTCGCGCATCGCGATGGGGAGAGTTATCTGCGCACCAATCTGGAGTTTCATCGCACGCTTTATCTGCGCGCGCAGGCCCCGGCGATGCTGGCCATGGCCGAGACCGTCTGGTTGCAGATGGGGCCGACCATGCGCGCGCTTTACGGACGCCTGCGCCGGACCGAACCGCCCCGGTATCACCGTCTGATCATCGCGGCGCTGCGGGCAGGTGACGAACCCGGGCTGCGGCTTGCCGTGCGTTCGGATGTTACGCAAGGTTTGAGGATGCTGGCGAGTTAGGGTCGGGACATCAAATCAACGGCTTAAGACTCTGGTAGTGCCAGGTTGCTATATGTCGCATGGACCAAGGGGATGGCCATGCATTGGGACGACTTTTCCGTATTCGACCATTTGAAGCATTTCATTTTCGTGCTGGTGCCGGATGAAGACGGTCTGCCGGTTTACCAGTTCCTGAACAGGAGCGGGCGCGCGCGTCTCGACAAGGGGCGAGACGATATTGTCGGGCGTCCGGCGCACGAGGTCTTCAGCGGGCGCGCGGCACAGTCCGTTTATCGCCGCCAATGCGAGGTTTGGGCCGACGCGGTCGAGGCGGAGTACGACATCGCATTGCCAATCGGGGGCGACACGATCTGGTGCCGGACAAATATCGTCCCGGTCTTTGATGCCGCGGGCAGGTTGACCCACATGATCGGAACGACCCGGGACATCACGCCCGAGCGCACCGCATTGCACGCCCAGGTGCTTGGCTCTGCCGCCGCGCAGGATCTCGAAGACCTGATCTGCATGGCGGCGCACGATCTGCGCAGCCCGCTCAGCACCCTCAAGACGCTGGCGGGCATGATGCGCAAGGATTTCGTGGATCACGGGGATGGCAAAACGGCATTGATCGACATGATCGACTCGGTCTCGGACCGGGCGTTGTCGGTGGTGTCGGACATCATGGGGCAGGCGATGGCGCTGGGCCCGGACCGTGAATTCGCCGACTTTGACCTTGGCGGCATGTGTGACGATGTGATGGTGATGCTGGACCCGACCAGCGCGCACAGCGTGTCGTATCCGCGTCTCGGGGTTCAGGCCGAATACACCGTGGTGCATATCATTCTGTGCAATCTGATCGACAACGCGCTCAGGCATTCGGGCCGGACGGTCGCCGAAATTTCGATCGACCTGACGCCGATGAACGCGGAACGCCTGCTGTTTACGGTGCGCGACAATGGCGTTGGATTTGGTGGCAAGACGCTTGCCGGGCAGGGCCGGTCAAATGATGCGGCGTTTGGGAAATTCGGGCTTTTGGGTGTGAAACGGCTGGTGCGCTCGCGCGGGGGGCGGCTGATCCTGGGCACGCCTGCGTCGGGTCGGGGTGCCGAAGTGCAGGTGGAGTTGCCCGGTCGGATCCCGGATCGCCAAATCAGGTCTGAACCGGCATTGCGCGCCAGTTAGGGTTCTGGCCCTGAGTTCAGGCCGCAAGGCCGGTCTGGCCGAGGTCCATGAATTTCTTGCGCCGCTGTGCAATCAGCGCACCGGCGTCCATCCCGTCCATCTCTTTCAGCATACCCGCGATGGTGTGGCTGACCGATGTCATGGTTTCAGAGGCAAAGCGATGCGCCCCGCCCAATGCCTCGGGAATGATCCGGTCTATCACGCCCAGTTTCCTGAGGTCCTGCGCGGTCAGGCGCAGCGCCTCGGCCGCTTCGCGCATCTTTTCGGAATCCTTCCACAGGATCGAGGCGCAGCCTTCGGGGCTGATCACCGAGTACACCGAGTGTTCGAGCATGGCGACCTTGTTGGCGGTGGCAAAGGCGACCGCCCCGCCCGATCCGCCCTCGCCGATGATGACAGCGGCGATGGGCACGCCGATCTGCAGGCATTTTTCGGTCGAGCGTGCGATGGCCTCTGACTGACCGCGTTCTTCGGCGCCTTTGCCGGGATAGGCGCCGGGTGTGTCCACCAGCGTGATCAGGGGCAGGCCAAAGCGGTCTGCGATGTCCATCAGGCGGATGGCCTTGCGATACCCTTCGGGCCGGGCCATGCCGAAATTCCGCGCGATGCGGGATTTGGTGTCGTTGCCCTTTTCATGGCCCAGAACCACGACCGGGCGGTCATTGAACCGCGCCAGACCGCCCATCACCGCGTGGTCGTCCGCGAAATTCCGGTCACCGGCCAGCGGGGTGTATTCGGTGAACAGCGCGTCGATATAGTCGATGCAGTGCGGCCTGTCGGGGTGCCGGGCCACCTGGCATTTGCGCCAGGGCGACAGGCTTTTGTAAAGATCCTGCAGCATGGTCGTCGCCTTGGCGTCGAGTGCGGCGGCCTCGTCCGCGACATCCATATCCTCGTTTTGGCGACCGAGCGCGCGCAGTTCTTCTGCCTTGCCTTCGATCTCTGCCAGCGGCTTTTCGAATTCCAGATACTGCGTCACGCGCGCACTCCCGATGCGGTTTGACGCTATATGGCCGGAGGGAGCGGCATTTGCAATGTTCAGGGAAAGACGACCGGGTAAAGTGATGCAACAAGCAGCACTGCCATGCTCCGGTTGAATGCGCGCAGCCGGGTTGCGTTGGTCAAAAGGCGGGCCATTTGCTGGCCCAGCAGGGTCCAGGCGCTGACCGAGGGCAGGTTGATCGCGCCGAACACCGGCGCCACCAGTGCGATGGCGGGCAGGGTGGTGTCGGCGGTGTAGACGGTCACGGCCGTCAGTGCCATGCTCCACGCCTTTGGGTTGACCCATTGAAAGGCGGCCGCTTGCAGGAAAGTCATTGGCGTGCCCTTGCCCTGTGCGGTCTGCACGGGCGCGGCATTTGCGATTTTCCAGGCCAGAAACAGCAGGTACATGACCGACACGGTTTTGAGACTCCGGTGGCTGACGGGGTAGGCGTCAAACACCTGCACAAGGCCCGCGCCCACCAGCAGGACCATGACGCAAAAGCCGAGGCCGATCCCGAGCATGTGCGGGATCGAGCGGCGGAAGCCGAAATTGGCCCCCGACGCCATCAGCATCAGGTTGTTCGGCCCCGGTGTGATTGAACTGACAAGGGCAAAGACCGCGAGTGCGGGAACAAGATCAAAGGTCATGCGCAACAAATGGCATTTCGGCCGCGACATTAAGTTGCAAAGTTGCGGAAATTTCCCCTATTCTTGCAATGAATGAGTGAAATTGACCAGATAAGTGAAAGAATTTTGCGTGAGTTGAGCCGGGACGGGCGCCTGAGCAATATCGCGCTGGCCGAACGTGTCGGTCTGTCGCCGTCTGCCTGTTTGCGCCGGGTTCAGGATCTGGAGCGGCGTGGCATCATTGCGGGCTACCGCGCGGTGCTGGACCCGGCCAGGCTGGGCGCCGGTTTTGTCGCCTATATCGGCGTCGGGTTGAGCGCGCATTCCAAGGCCAGTCAGCACGCCTTTGAGCGCGCCATTTCGCGCGCACCCGAGGTGCGTGAATGTCATAACATCACCGGCACGATCGAATATCTGCTGCGGGTCGAATGTGCGGATATTGCCGCATACAAGGCGTTTCACACGGATATGCTGGGGGCGCTGCCGCATGTGAACAGCATCACGTCCTATGTGGTGATGGGATCGCCCAAGGATGAGCGGGCGTGAGGGATGCGCGGTCGGGAACGAGGGGCCAGCCCCTCGCGCTCCCCGGGATTTTTTCAATCAGAGAACAGGGGCGCGTTGCGCTGATGTCGTGTTGGAGCGCGCAGGCGGGTTATTGTGCTGCCTGGGTGGAGATGGTTGCGAAGATCGTGTCAAGTTCATCCGCGAGTCGGGCGAGTTCGGGGCCTGCCTCTTGCATGTAGGGGGCAAAGACGGTCGATGGCCGTTTGTAGCTGAGCGTCGCCGTGCCGTCCGTGTTTTCGGTCACGTACATTCTGACGGGGGCCTCGATCATCGCGGGCGTTGACAGGTTCAGGATGTTGACGGCGTAGACGTTGTTGAACAGGCCGATCACCCGGTTGCCGGGGATGGTGATGCCACGGTTTGCGGCCGCGCCCGTGGGTCCGGCCTGGGTGACGACGCCCATGCTGTTGGCGCGGGCCGCAGATTTTACCGCGTCGATCAGTGTGTCGTAGTCTTTGTCCGTGGCGATGACGGACCAGCCGTCGCGCGGCGCCATCTGGGCCTGGGCGATCGGGGTGACAAGTATCAGGACAAGGGTGGCAAGCAGGCGGGTCATGCAAAGGCTCCGGCAAATGATGTGCGCACAGGGAAACATGTGAGCAGGGAGTTGCCCAATCACGTCTGTGTGCATGGCGTTGGTGCGGCACTGTTGATAACGCTGCGGTCATGAAAAGAATTCTTATGACTCTGGTTCTGCTGACGCTGGCCGCCTGTTCCACGCCGGAGCCGGCAGCGGCACCGTCTTCGATCCCGCTTTATCCGAATGAAACGCCGCAATTGCGTGCCCAGATCGAAGCCGCGGCGGCGGAGAATGACATTCCGGTCGCGCTTGTGCATCGTGTGGTCATTCGCGAAAGCACGCACCGTCCCGAGGCGCGCAACGGGCCCTATTACGGGCTGATGCAGATCCTGCCTGCCACGGCGCGCAGCATGGGGTTTCGCGGTGAGCCGCGCGATTTGCTCGATGCCGAGACCAACCTGAAATACGCGACCCGTTATCTGCGCGGTGCGTGGCTGGTGTCGGACGGGGATATGGATGCGGCGGTGATGTGGTACGCCCGCGGCTATTACTATGAGGCCAAGCGGCGCGGGCTGGTCGCGGAAACCGGCGTCAACGGGCGCAAGGTCTGGCCGTCGTAAGGCCAGGCGGTGGCGGCTGAAATCTGCGCCACGCGCCGCTGGGTTCAGCCTGCGATCATCTCGGACTGGCGCACGATGACTTCGGCCTGTTTGATCGACGCGATGTCCACGAGGCGGCCCTTGTAGACGGTTGCGCCTTCGCCCCTTTCCTTTGCCTCTTGCATGGCTGCGAGGATTTCGCGTGCTTCGGCGACGGATTCGTCTGATGGGGTGAAGACGTCGTTTGCAATTGCAACCTGTTTGGGGTGGATCGCCCATTTGCCGACCATGCCGAGTGTGGCCGAGCGGCGTGCCTGTGCGCGAAATCCGTCATCATCCGAGAAGTCGCCAAAGGGTCCGTCGACGGGCAACACCCCATGGGTGCGACAGGCGGCCACGATGGCGGCCTGTGCCCAGTGCCAGGGGTCGGACCAGTGTTTTTCCCCCGCGTGCAGCATGTAGTAGTTTTCCTGTGTGCCCCCGATTCCGGTGGTCTGCATCCCCATGGAGGCGGCGAAATCGGCGGCCCCGAGGCTCATCGCGGCAAGGCGGGGGGAGGCGGCGGCGATCTGCTGGACATGACTGAGCCCTGCAGCGGATTCGATGATCACTTCGAACTGGATGGTTTTGCTGCGTCCCTTTGCGGCCTCGATGGAGGACACAAGTGCGTCGACCGCGTAGATGTCGGCGGCATTGCCCACTTTGGGGATCATGATCTGGTCAAGCCTGCCGGACGCCTGTTCCAGCAGGTCGACCACGTCGCGGTACCAGTAGGGCGTGTCGAGGCCATTGATGCGCACCGACAGGGTTTTGGACCCCCAGTCGATATCGTGGGTCGCCTGAATGATGTTGGCACGCGCGCTGTCCTTGTCCGACGGGGCCACGGAATCCTCGAGATCGAGGTTGATCACGTCCGCCGCCGAGGCCGCCATCCTTTTAAAGATCGCGGGCCGTGATCCGGGGCCGAACAGTTGGCAGCGGTTGGGGCGGGCCGGGGGAGTGGGTTGCAGGCGGAACGACATCATGCGGCCTTTCGGAAAGATTGTTGCGTGTGATTTGCCCCACCAGTTATTAAATTACACACCCCTCCACAACCCGGATTGTGCACGTGCAGCATCCGTGTTGTTGAGGGCCGAATTTGTCCCATGAGACCGCGATGGAGTGTATCGGCGACAGTTTTGTGCGCAAATCCGGGCCAATGTGCCGGATTTGCACTGCTTTTGGCGGGAAACTGAGTCATTTAGGATCAACGGACCTCGACAGAAAGACACTCCATGATTCAGACACCTTACCTTTTGTTTCTGGGCGACGCACCGGATCACCTTGCCGCCAAAGTGGCCCAGGGGATCACCGACTGGCGGCCCGAGAATGCCGTGGGCCAGTTCCGCCTGCCCGGATGCGGGGCGGATATGGGCCTGACGGACATGACGCTGGAACAGGGTCTGGCCGCCGGTGCCAAGACCCTGGTCATCGGCGTGGCCAACCGTGGCGGCGTGATTTCAGCCGAGTGGAAGGTGGTTTTGGTCGAGGCCCTGAAGATGGGCTATGATCTGGCGGCGGGCCTGCACAACCTTTTGCGTGACGAAAACGAGTTGCAGTCGGCGGCCAAGGTGAATGGCGGGACGTTGCATGATGTGCGTGTGCCGACAGTGGCCTATCCCATTGCAAATGGCATCAAGCGGTCGGGCAAGCGTGCTTTGGCGATTGGCACCGACTGTTCCTGTGGCAAGATGTATACGGCCATGTCGATGGATGCCGAAATGCAGGCGCGGGGTATGAAATCCAGCTTTCGCGCGACCGGTCAGACCGGCATTCTGATCACCGGCAAGGGGGTGCCTCTGGATGCGGTGATTGCGGATTTCATGGCTGGCGCGGTCGAGTACCTGACCCCGGATAACGACCCCGATCACTGGGACCATATCGAGGGGCAGGGGAGCCTGTTTCACGTATCCTATTCCGGTGTCACCCTTGCGCTGATCCATGGCGGTCAGCCTGATGCGCTGGTGCTGTGCCATGAGCCGACGCGCACCCATATGCGGGGATTGCCGCATTTCGGTCTGCCATCTCTTGAGACCCTGCGCGATACCGCGCTGCCCATGGCCCGGCTGGCGAACCCGGCCTGTCAGGTCACGGGTGTGTCTGTGAACACCAAGGCGCTGGATGAGGCCGCAGCCCATGCCTGTCTGCAGGAGATCGAAGACCGCATGAACATTCCGGCAACGGACCCTTATCGTTTCGGGGCGGGCAAATTGATCGACGCCCTTGCGGATTTGTGAGTGCGCGGGTGATGCACCGGCCCTTCGGGGGTGGTTTTGTTGGCGAAATGAAGGTGGATCATGCGCATTGAAGTGAGCCGCGATGTGTTTCGGCTGGCGCAGAAGTTCACCATTTCGCGCGGGTCGCGGACCGAGGCGCAGGTGTTGAGTGTGACCCTCAGCGATGGGACGCATCGGGGTTGGGGCGAATGTGTCCCATATGCGCGCTATGGTGAAACATTGGAGTCGGTGACCGACGAGATTGCCGGGTTGCCCGCAGATTTCACCCGGCACGACCTGTATGATCTGTTGCCTGCCGGTGCTGCGCGCAATGCGGTGGATTGTGCGCTTTGGGATATCGAGTGCAAGCGGGCGGGCAAGCGGGCGTGGGATCTGGCCGGACTGGCCGCGCCGGGGCCGGAGATCACCGCCTATACCCTGTCGCTGGACACGCCGGAGGCGATGCAGGCGCAGGCGGTGCAGCATAGCCATCGCCCGTTGCTCAAGATCAAGCTGGGCACGCCGGATGACATGCCCCGCCTTGAGGCCGTCCGTGCGGGCGCGCCCGCCTCCCGCATTATCGTGGATGCGAACGAGGGCTGGTCGGCACAGGTTTATGCCGATCTGGCCCCGCATCTGCTGCGTCTGGGCGTGGACCTCGTGGAACAGCCCTTGCCTGCGGGCGAGGATGACGCGCTGACCGGGATGAACCGCCCGGTACCTGTCTGCGCCGATGAATCCTGCCATGACCGGGCCAGTCTGCCCGGTCTCAGGGGCAAATATGACGTGGTGAATATCAAACTGGACAAGACCGGCGGGTTGACCGAGGCACTTGCCTTGCGCGATGCGGCGCGCGCCGAAGGCTATGGTGTGATGGTCGGGTGCATGGTGGGATCGTCCCTGGCCATGGCCCCGGCGACACTGGTGGCGCAGGGCGCGGCGGTGGTGGACCTTGACGGCCCGCTGCTCTTGGCCGAAGACCGCGACACGCCTTTGATTTTTGATGACGCCGGGGTGCACCCGCCCCGCGCAGAGCTTTGGGGATGACCATGCGCACAGTTTACGTGAACGGCGACTACCTGCCGGAGAATGAGGCCAAGGTGTCGATCTTTGACCGCGGCTTTTTGATGGCGGACGGGGTTTACGAGGTGACCTCCGTTCTGAATGGCAAGCTGATCGACTTTGACGGTCATGCCGTGCGGTTGCAGCGGTCGCTGGACGAGTTGGACATGGCGAACCCGATCAGCAAGGACGATCTGCTGGAGGTGCACCGCGAATTGGTGCGTCTGAACGGGATCGAAGAGGGGATGATCTATCTTCAGATCACGCGCGGTGCGCCGAGCGATCGCGACTTTGCCTTTCCCGACCCCGAGACGACTGCGCCGACCATCGTGCTGTTCACCCAGAACAAGCCCGGCCTTGCCGACAATCCGGCCGCCAAGAAGGGTATGAAGGTCATCAGCATCGACGATATCCGCTGGGGCCGCCGTGACATCAAGACGGTACAGTTGCTGTACCCGTCCATGGGCAAGATGATGGCCAAAAAGGCGGGCGTGGACGATGCCTGGATGGTGCAGGACGGCTTTGTGACCGAGGGCACGTCCAACAACGCCTATATCGTGAAGGGCAACAAGATCATCACGCGCGCCGCGTCGCCGGACATTCTCAAGGGAATCACGCGCACGGCTGTTCTGCGCTTTGCCCGTGAGGCGCAGATGGAGGTCGAGGAGCGCAACTTTACCATTGAAGAGGCGCGTGAGGCGGATGAGGCGTTTATCACCTCTGCCAGCACATTCGTGATGCCTGTGGTCGAGATTGACGGCGTGGCGCTGGGCGATGGCACGCCGGGCCGTGTCGCCCCGCGCTTGCGCGAGATTTATCTGGAGGAGAGCCGCAAGGCCGCCATATGACGGGTGATCAGGTGATGCGCGCCGCGCGCGCTGTCGCCATGACCGGGGGCCGGATTTGCCTTGAATATCGGGTGCTCAGGCCCCATTTGAGAATGTAAATCATATTTACTTTGAGGGACAATGAAAATGGATGAACAGCTGATTCTAAGCCTGCTGAGCGAAAACCTGATCCTGATCCTTGGCGCGCTGTTCTTGTTGCTGTGCCTGTTTCTGGGTGTGCGGATCGTGCCGCAAAGCGAGAAATATGTGGTGGAACGCTTTGGCCGGCTGCATTCCGTGCTTGGCCCCGGCATCAACTTTATCATCCCCTTCATGGACGTTGTCCGCCACAAGGTATCGGTTCTGGAACGCCAGTTGCCGAATGAAAGTCAGGATGCCATCACCTCCGACAACGCGCTGGTGCAGGTTGAAACCAGTGTGTTTTATCGCGTGACCGAGCCTGAGCGGACGGTTTACCGCATCCGCGACGTGGATGGGGCCGTGCAGACCACCATCGCGGGCATTGTGCGGTCCGAGATCGGCAAGATGGAACTGGATGAGGTGCAGTCAAACCGCTCGCAGCTGATCGGAGAGATCAAGATACTGGTCGAAGAGGCGGTGACTGACTGGGGGATCGAGGTGACACGTGCCGAGATCCTTGACGTCAACCTGGATGTCGCCACCCGCGAGGCGATGTTGCAACAGTTGAATGCGGAACGTGCGCGGCGTGCGTCGGTGACCGAAGCCGAAGGCCACAAACGGGCAACTGAACTGAATGCGGATGCCGAGCTTTATGCGGCTGAACAGGCGGCCAAGGCGCGTCGGGTTACGGCGGATGCAGAAGCCTATGCCACGCAGGTGGTGGCCGAGGCCATCAACACCCACGGCATTGAATCCGCACAGTATCAGGTGGCCTTGAAGCAGGTCGAGGCCGTGACCGAAATCGCGCGCGGCGACGGGCAGCAAACCGTCATTTTGCCGGCAAGTGCGATGGACGCCTTTGGCGAGGCATTTGCGATGCTGACCGGAAGGGGCAGGAAATGAACGCGGTGTGGGCCTTGTGGTGGGTGTGGATCGTGGCCGCACTTGTGCTGAGCATCGTCGAAGTGTTCGTGCCCGCCTTTGTGTTTCTCGGCATGGCTGTCGGGGCGGTGGTGGTCGGCGTCGGGCTGGCCTTTGGTCTGCTGGGCTGGATCGCGACACTGCCGGTGTTGCTGATGATCTTTGCGGTGGCCTCGGTCATTGCGGCCCTTGTCCTGCGATCCGTCATTGGTGTGCGTCGCGGTCAGGTCAAGAAATGGGACCGCGACATAAACGAGTGATTGGGAGCTTCCCTCACCCCTTCTTTTCGACGTTTTCAGCGAATGAGGTTTTGAACGCCTCTTGCTGGGCGGGGGTTGCGTCCGTCTGATACTTGGCTTTCCAGGCGTCCATGCTCATGCCGTAAAACGCCTCGCGCCCTTCGTCCTTGGTCATTTCGATGCCCTTTTCGGCGGCGGCCTCCTGATACCAGCGCGACAGGCAGTTGCGGCAAAAGCCTGCCAGGTTCATCATGTCGATGTTCTGGACGTCCGTGCGATCCTGCATCAGGTGCTGGCGCAGGCGGCGATAGGCGGCGGCTTCGAGTTCGAGTTGGGTTTGCGGGTCCATGTGTTTGCCTCTTTTGGTGCGGGTGACCGGGGTGCTGACGTCGCCATTGTCACCGGGACAAATGGCGCGTCAATGGCACCCTCCGCAGTTTGTCCGGCGGGATGATTGTGGATCAGAGATTGGCGTCCTTGCGGGCGGCATCAAGATAGGGGGCGAGCCAGGTGCCCCAGTGCTGTTGTTGCGCGGGGTCGCGGATCAGGTCGTGGCGCAGTTCCAGCAGCGCATTGGGCCGTCCGTGTTGCAGGGCATGTTTGTCGATGGCGTCGCCCGGCAGGTGCCCGCCATAGGGTTCGTTGTCGCCGACCGGGCTGTCGAGGTCCGCTTGCAGCCGTGCGATCAGGGGATCGGCAAAGCGGCGGTCCGCGGCAGAGAGCACGCCGACCTCCCAGGGGCGAAGGGGGCGGCCGTTGAGTTGCGGGGTAAAGCTGTGCACCGAGACGATGGCGACGCCGGGCCGCGCGGTGAGTTTTGCCAACGCGTCGTGATAGGGGCGGTAGAGGTGATCGATTCGCAACCGTCGGTCTGCATCCGTGATGCGTCGATTGCCGGGAATCACCGTGCCGTCATAAAGCGGCATGATCAGCGTGGGATCATCCAGCCCGCGGTTCGGATCAATCACCAGTCGGGAAAAGTTGGACCAGATCACCGGCGCATCCAGCACCGCACCAAGCGCCAGGGCCACCCCGAGCGCGCCGACGTCATAGGCGATGTGGCGCCCCATGTCCGTGTCCGGCAGTCCCAGCGCACCGCCTGCGACGAAGTCGGGCACCGTGTTGGTGGCGTGATCGCATGTGATGATCCACGGACCTTGCCGGTCTGGACCATGGATCGAAAAAGCGGAGTATGTCATAAGAGGTGGTTCCATGTTGGCGCCACGTTTAGGCCAGTTGCTTCGGAATGTGAATTGAGCAATAACCGCGTCTGTTAGCGGTACCACAAAAAGGCTTTGGACCATGAAACGCATGCGCAACGTAAAAATCGTGGCCACTTTGGGCCCGGCATCGGATAATTACGACATGATCCGGGCACTGCACGAAGCGGGTGCGGACGTGTTTCGTCTGAACATGTCCCATGGCAGCCACGATGAGATAGCCAAGAAACATGCCATCATCCGGCAGGTCGAAAAGGACACCGGGTCGACGATTGCGATTCTTGCGGACCTTCAGGGCCCCAAGTTGCGTGTCGGCGTGTTTGCCGGTGACAGCGAGATGCTGGAAGAGGGTGCGAAATTCCGCCTTGATCTGGACACGGCGGATGGCGACAGCGCCCGCGTGTGTCTGCCGCATCCCGAGATTTTTGCCGCCCTTGAGCCGGGCAAGTCGCTGTTGGTGAATGACGGCAAGATTCGTCTGAAGGTCGAAGACTGCGGCGCTGATTTCGCCGACTGTGTGGTGATCGCCGGGGGGGTCATTTCCAACCGCAAGGGTGTGAACGTGCCTGACGTGGAACTGCCGCTGGCGGCCTTGTCCGAAAAGGACCGCGCCGATCTGGAGTTTACCGCCAATCTGGGCGTCGACTGGATGGCGCTGAGTTTCGTGCAGCGCGCTGCCGACGTGGAAGAGGCCCGCGCGCTGGTCAAGGGCCGTGCGGCGATCCTGTCCAAGATCGAAAAGCCCAATGCCGTGGAACGGTTTGACGCCATTCTGGCGGCCAGCGATGGCATCATGGTGGCCCGTGGCGATCTGGGCGTCGAACTGCCCGTGCAGAACGTACCCCCCATCCAGAAACGTCTGGTGCGCAAGTGCCGCAACGCGGCCAAGCCCGTGATCGTGGCCACCCAGATGCTGGAAAGCATGATCGAAAGCCCGATGCCGACACGCGCCGAGGTCAGCGACGTCGCCACCGCCATCTATGAAGGTGCGGATGCCGTGATGCTGAGCGCGGAAAGTGCCGCCGGCAGCTATCCCGTCGAAGCGGTGACCACGATGGACAAGGTCGCCGCCGAGGTCGAAAAGGACCCGACCTATACCCAGATCATTGAGGCCAGCCGCACGGCCAATCGCAGTTCCGTTGCGGATGGCATCGTCGCCGCGGCGCGCGAGATTGCCGAAACCACCAACATCAAGGCCATCTGTTGCTTTACGCAAAGCGGCACAACGGCGCTGCTTGTTGCGCGGGAACGGCCCCGCGTGCCCATCATCGCGCTTACCCCATTGACCGGCACCGCGCGGCGCCTCGCGTTGAGCTGGGGGTGCAATTGTGTCGTCACGGAGACCATGGAGCGATTCAAGGGCGCCGTGGTCAGCGCCGCCAAGGCCGCGTTGGAAGGCGGTTTCGCCACATCCGAGGATCAGATCGTGGTGACGGCGGGTGTTCCGTTCAATGTCACGGGAACCACAAACATTCTGCGCGTCGCCCCCTGCGATGAACGTTTGATTTTCGCAACCGATCCAGAGTAGCTTTCCCACGGGTAAAGTTGAGGTCTGTCCGTGACGCCGGATATGTATTTGGTACTTGGCATTCTGATAGCCGGGTTTTCAATTCCATCGATATTGTCGGCGGTGTCTGACGGGCGCGCGCCGCGCGCGTCCGCGATCACCATCCTGATTGCCGGTGGGTTGATCCTGTTGGCGATGCAGACGCAGCCGGGCGGATATACCCTGCAGGAGATCCCGGACGTGTTTGTGCGTGTGATTGCCCCGTTCATCTCTTAGGCGTGGCGGCGATACCCGCCACCGGGCCGTCCATTCACAATCATCCATTTCGCTATGGCCTGGCGTGCAGAAATGGCTTGCACTTGTGCCACCATCATCCTATCTGGCGGCTTCGCTATGCGCGTCCGGCCCATGTGGCATGCCGAGTCGCGCGATGACCGAACTCGAACTATGGAGACGGAAATGCCCAAGATGAAGACCAAGTCGAGCGCCAAGAAGCGCTTTAAAGTGACAGCGACCGGCAAGGTCCTGGCAGGTCAGGCCGGCAAACGCCACGGCATGATCAAACGCACCCGCAAATTCATCCGTGACGCCCGTGGCACCACGACCCTGTCGGCCCCCGACGCCAAAATCGTCAAGGGCTTTATGCCCTACGACCGCTGATAGGAGGATAGACACATGTCCCGTACCAAAGGTGGAACAGTCGCCCACGCCCGTCACAAGAAGGTCATCAAGGCAGCCAAAGGTTACTATGGCCGCCGCAAGAGCACCTTCAAGGTCGCACGCCAGGCCGTCGACAAGGCGAACCAGTACGCAACCCGTGACCGTCATAACCGCAAGCGCAGCTTTCGCGCGCTGTGGATCCAGCGGATCAACGCCGCTGTGCGCGCCCATGACGAGGCCCTGACATACAGCCGTTTCATCAACGGCCTGTCACTGGCGGGCATCGAAGTGGACCGCAAGGTTCTGGCCGATCTGGCCGTCAATGAACCCGAGGCATTTGCCGCCATCGTGGATCAGGCCAAGGGCGCATTGCCCGCGTAACCCTGTATCATACCGAATTGAAAAAGCCGCTCCTATCCCGGAGCGGCTTTTTTTGTGGGCATTCGTTTGGTGTCTCTTGTGACCCTTGCGCACGAGGTGCGCCGCGCTTGCACGGGATCAGTTGTCGCCGATGGGTTGGGGTGTTGATCCGCTTCGCGGTGCCAGCGCGAATTGCACGCGGCGGTTGACCGCCTCGCCCGACACGGTGCCGGACAGGTTGATGGGCCGTTTTGCGCCAAACCCAAGGGGCTGCATGGCGGAGATGTCGAACCCTTCGTGTTCCAGTTGATCAATCACCGAACGGGCCCGCAGCCAGCTGAGGTCCATGTTCAGCTGTGCGCTGCCGCGACGATCCGAGTGGCCCTCGACGATCACCGCGACTTCGTCGCAGGTTTTCACTGCTGTCGCGATGTTGCGCGCGCGGATCATGTCTGCCTCGGAGGGTTCGTCACTGCCCAGCGGAAAGTTGACCGTGGTGATTTTGACCAGCGTCTCGAGGTAGTCAACGCAGCTGGGCACCCTGTAGCGATGCGCCGCACCCAGGCCAAGTTGGGTTGGTGTAACTGCCGCGACTTCGATTGTCCGGGCTGTGACTGGTTCCGCAGCGACCTCGGGCACCGGTGCCGCCTCTGGCGCCGCGGCACCCACTGGCACGGCAGGCGCGGGTGTTGGTGCGGGTGTCGCGGCAACCGTCTGAAGCAAGCTGACTTGCTGGCGCGCGACCTGATTGCCGGGATCGGGATACGCTGGTTCCAGAAGCGCGCGCGCTGTCGCAAGGGCGGCTGCGTCTGTCCGGCTGGATTGCGACACCAGAAGCGTGGTGGTGACCACCAGCCCGGTGAACATCGTCAGGAAAAGTACCGCCCCCCCCGCAATGGCCCATTTCGGGATGGATTCGCGTTTTGGCGGCGCAAACTCCGCCTGCCGGGGTGGATATCCCCCCGGTGTGTTCAACGTCAGTTTCGCCATTGCGCTGTCCCCCAGACCCGTCAATGCAGTCCACCGGATGACAGTCCTGGGCCATGTCTCAAAATTAGCCGCACACATATGGCAGTTGTGCAGGCCCGACCATCTATCCGTTGTGCGGACACAAACATATCGCGGATCAATTCTCAACAGTGTCAACATACGGTAGCTTCTTTTTTTCAAATTTGGAGCCGATTTGCCGACGGATGCGTATGCCACAGGTTGAAAAGCGGGTGATGGCTTGCACTGTGTTGGTTGAAAGACTACTCCGCCTCAGAGCCGGAGCGGAGCCGACACGATGGATGATCTCAAAGCGAAATACCTGACCCGGATTGCGGATGCCGCAGACGAGGCCGCCCTGGAAGCGATCCGCCTTGCCGCCGTCGGCAAGAAAGGCGAAGTCGCGCTCAAGATGCGCGAACTGGGTCGCATGACCCCCGAGGAACGCCAGGTGGCGGGTCCGGCGCTCAATGCCCTCAAGGACGAGATCAACAGCGCACTTGCCGCGAAAAAGGCGGCACTGGCCGATGCCGCGCTGGATGCACGTCTGCGCAGCGAGTGGCTGGATGTGACCCTGCCGACGCGCAATCGCCGTCAGGGCACGATCCACCCGATCAGCCAGGTCAGCGAAGAAGTCACTGCCATTTTCGCCGAGATGGGGTTTGCCGTTGCCGAAGGCCCGCGCATCGACACCGATTGGTACAACTTTGACGCCCTGAACATCCCCGGTCACCACCCTGCGCGGGCCGAGATGGACACGTTCTACATGCACCGCGCGGATGGCGACAATCGCCCGCCGCACGTGCTGCGAACGCACACGTCCCCGGTGCAGATCCGGTCGATGGAGAAAACCGGCGCGCCGACCCGCATCATCTGTCCCGGCGGCGTGTACCGCGCCGATTACGACCAGACGCACACCCCGATGTTCCATCAGGTCGAGGGCCTTGCGATTGATCGCGATATCTCGATGGCCAACCTCAAGTGGGTTCTCGAAGAGTTCGTGAAATCCTATTTCGAGGTGGATGGCGTCGATCTGCGTTTCCGCGCATCGCACTTTCCGTTCACCGAGCCTTCGGCCGAGGTGGACATTCGCTGTTCCTGGGAAGGTGGCACGCTGAAAGTGGGGACGGGTGACGACTGGCTGGAAATCCTCGGCTCCGGCATGGTGCATCCCAAGGTCTTGCAGGCCGGTGGCATTGATCCTGACGAGTGGCAGGGCTTTGCCTTTGGGATGGGTATCGACCGGATCGCGATGCTGAAATACGGCATCCCCGATCTGCGCGCCTTCTTTGACAGCGACTTGCGCTGGCTGCGTCATTATGGGTTTGCAGCACTTGATGTGCCGACCCTGCATGGCGGCCTGAGCCGGTAGGCTGCCTGGGTGTCGCGTGTCGCCGTATCCGTTTGCCGATTGCCGGGCGTTGACCACGATAATTTGACGTGACACCGGCGCACGGTTCCGTAGCGTCGCGCATATGAAACAGTTGTTCTGCATGATCGCCCTGATCTGGGCCCTGCCTGCCGGTGCCACGGATCCGTCGAAACGCGATTGCCAGTTGGATGTGCCTTGCGAACTGGGTGAGCGATCCTATCACGTGAAGGAACCGGATGGTTGGGACGGGGTCACCCCGTTGCCGGTTCTGATCCATTTCCACGGCTGGCAACGCACCGGGGCCCTGCCGGTGCAGCATCAGAGAATCTCTGGTGCGACGCGGCGGCGCGGTGTGCTGCTGGTCGCGCCCAACGGACGCGGCGGGACATGGAACATGTGGTCACCCGAGACCGAAGATGTCCAGTTTGCCGCCGATGTGCTGGAAGATGTGGCCCGCCGCTATCCCATTGACCGGGAAAACATATTTCTGTCCGGCTATTCCTATGGCTCGATCATGGCATGGCGCGTGGCCTGCGATCGCGCCACGCGGATGAACGTGCGCGCGCTGTTGAGCATTTCCGGCACGTTGCGCCAGACCGACACCTGCGCCGAGGCGCCGCGCGAGGTGCGCCATGTGCATGGTCTGAAGGACAACGTGCTCGACTTTCCGTTCGGTCCGGGGCGCGACGCCACCTATCCGGTCAAGCTGTGGCGTGACAGGCTGGCCTGCGCCGATCAGGCGGGTGCCCCGACGCAATGGTCTGCTGTCGATTTTCTGACATTCACGCGCACGGTTTGGACGGATTGCAAGGCCGGTACGCGTGTCACGCTTGATGTGCATCCCGGCGGTCACTTCATCCCGCATGGCTGGATTGCACGGCAGCTGGATGAACTGTTGGGACGCCCGCCGGTCTATCCCTGACGGGGTGGTGCAATGCGCGATGCTTGCACCTTGGCGCGATCTTTGCCATTGCAGGCGAGACGCGTATCCAAGGGCAACTGACTGATGAAATTCACGCTCTCCTGGCTGAAACAGCACCTCGACACGACCGCATCGGTGGACGAGATCACCTATGCCCTGACGGACCTTGGCCTTGAGGTCGAGGGGGTCGAAGATCGCGGCGCGAAGCTGGCCGATTTCACCATCGGCCATGTCATCAGTGCTGAAAAACATCCCGATGCGGATCGACTGCGGGTGTGTCAGGTGGCCACGGACGAGGGCACAAAGCAGATCATTTGCGGTGCCCCCAATGCGCGCGAGGGCATCACCGTGGTGATTGCCAAGCCGGGCGTTTACGTGCCCGGCATCGACACCACCATCGGCGTTGGAAAAATCCGCGGCATCGAAAGCTTTGGCATGATGGCGTCCGAGCGCGAGATGGAATTGTCGGACGAACATGACGGCATCATCGAACTGCCCTCGGGGGAGGTTGGTGAACGCTTTGTCGACTGGCTGGCGGCGAATGATCCGGCCAAGGTCGATCCGGTGATCGAGATCGCCATCACCCCGAACCGCCCCGATGCGCTGGGGGTGCGTGGCATTGCGCGCGATTTGGCGGCGCGGGGCCTTGGCACGCTCAGGGTGATGCGAGACCCGAGCGTGGAGGGTGCGTACCCGTCACCCGTCACCGTGACGATTGACGACGATACCCTGGCGCAATGCCCGGTCTTTTTCGGGCGCCACATTCGCGGCGTTCACAATGGCCCCAGCCCGGTCTGGTTGCAGGACCGTCTGCGCGCGATTGGCCTGCGCCCGATCTCGTTCCTTGTGGATGTGACCAACTACTTCACCTTTGACCTCAACCGCCCCCTGCATGTCTTTGATGCGGACAAGATCGACGGCAATGCATTGCGCATCCATCGCGCGGCAGGTGGCGAGGTGCTGATGGGGCTGGATGACAAGGAATACACCTTTGATCCGGGCATGACCCTGATTTCGGACATGGAGGGTGTCGAAAGTATCGGCGGAGTCATGGGCGGGCTGCGCACCGGGTGTACCGGGGACACGGTGAACGTGTTCGTCGAGGCCGCCTATTTCGATCCGGTCCGCACTGCCTATACCGGTCGCGCGCTCAAGATCAATTCGGATGCGCGGTATCGCTTTGAGCGGGGGATTGATCCGGCCTTTACGCCGACGGGCCTCGACCTTGCCTGCGAGATGATCCTGGAATATGCGGGCGGAGAAGTGTCGAGTCGCGTTCAGGCGGGCGAGGTGCCCAATACGGCGCGTGCGTTCCGGTTGAATGCAGCGCGGGTGCAAAGCCTTGTGGGCATGGAGATCCCCGAAAGCGAACAGCGTCAGACGCTGACCGCGCTGGGCTTTCGCCTGGAGGGGGACATGGCCCATGTGCCAAGCTGGCGCCCGGACGTGCTGGGCGAGGCCGATCTGGTGGAGGAGGTGGCGCGCATCGCGTCGCTGACCAAGCTCAAGGGCCGCCCCTTGCCGCGCATCGGCGAGGGTGTGCCCAGGCCGGTGATGACCCAGATGCAGCGGCGCGAACAGATCGCGCGGCGCACGACTGCGGCGCTGGGCTACAACGAATGTGTGACCTACAGTTTCATTGACCAGGGCGCGGCCGCCTTGTTCGGCGGGGGCGATGACGCCACGAAGCTGGAAAACCCGATATCGTCGGACATGAGCCATATGCGTCCCGCCCTGTTGCCGGGTCTTTTGCAGGCGGCGGCGCGCAATCAGGCGCGCGGTGCGATGGACGTGGCCCTGTTCGAGGTCGGCCCGGCATTTCACGGCGGAGAACCGGGTGAGCAGCATTTGCTGGTGTCCGGCCTGCTGGTCGGTCGGACGGCCCCCAAGGACGTGCACGGGGCATCGCGCCCTGTCGATGTCTATGACGTCAAGGCCGATGCCGAGGCGGTTCTGGCGGCCATGGGCGCACCTGCGCGGGTGCAGATCCTGCGCGGCGCGGCGGGCTGGTGGCATCCGGGGCGGCACGGCAGGATCTGCCTTGGTCCCAAGAAGGTATTGGGCGTCTACGGCGAATTGCATCCGCGCGTGCTTGAGGCGATGGACATCAAGGGGCCTGCCATGGCCTTTACCCTCTGGCCGGGCGAAGTGCCGATGCCGCGCAGCGCCGGCGCAAACCGCGGCGCGCTCCAGATCAGCGATCTGCAATCGGTTGAGCGCGATTTTGCCTTTGTCGTGGACGCGGATGTCGAGGCGCTGACCCTGGTCAATGCGGCACTTGGGGCCGACAAGGCGCTGATTGCGGATGTGCGCGTGTTTGACGAATTCATCGGAGGATCACTTGGTGCGGACAAAAAGTCGCTCGCCATCACGGTGCGTCTGCAGCCACGCAATGCCACGTTGAAGGACGCGGATATCGAAGCGGTCGGCAAAAAGGTCGTCGAAAAGGTCACAAAGGCCACCGGCGGCAGCTTGCGCGGCTAGATTACCGCCCGCTGAGCGTGTCGGCGAGCAGGTCAAACACCAGCCGGATACGTCGGCTGGTGTGCAGATCGCGATGGGTGACCAGCCAGACGGGAAACGACAGGTCCGTGACGCCGGACAACACCGGTTCGACATCGTCAAACCGGCACGCGATATCCTGGGACATTGGAAAGATGCCAAACCCCTTTCGCACCAGTTCCCATATGGTAGTGCCGCTGGTGGATCCCGAGCACAGGTTTTCCGCGCGCACCGGGATGCCACGCTGGTGCATGGCGTCCAAAAACAGCGCATCATTGCCCATGCTGATGAAATCGTGCTGATCGAGGTCTGACAGGCGGCCCGGCCTGCCGCGAGCGGAGAGATACCCCTTTGAGGCGTAAAGCTGAGCGGGGGCATCCCCAATGCTGCGCGCAATCAGGTCGGGCTGGTCCGGACGCACGTGTCTGATGGCAATGTCGGCTTCTCGTTTGAGAATGTCGCGAATATCGTTGCTGGCAATCACATCCACACGCAAACGCGGCGCCAGTTTGCGCAGTTTCAGCAATGCATCGGGCAGGACATAGGCGCTCATCATGTCGCTGGCGGTGATACGGACAGTGCCGTCCAGCGCATGGGTGCGCCCTTCGGCGCGCATGGTGATCCGGTGTGCGGCGTCCCCCATGACCCGCGCGTCGCCCAGCAGATCCCGGCCTGCGTCGGTCAGCGTCATGCTGCGTGCTGTCCGTTCAAACAGGGCAAGACCCAGTTCCTTTTCCAGCGCACTGACCTGCCGGCCCAGGGTGGGTTGCGTCAGGCCGAGGCGTCGGGCGGCGGCCGAAAGAGACCCGGTTTCGACTGTGGCCAGAAACGCGTGCATCCTGTTCCAGTCAAACGGTCTATCCATGCGTATTTGTATGTCTCATCTGCGAATTTTGCCAATTTGCGACCGCGCGGCATCTGATTATATGCGCTGATGAAGGAGAAACACAATGAGATCAGCCCCCGAGTTCTGGAGCAGGATTGCCGCGAAATACGCCGCGTCCCCGATTTCCGATATTCCGGCCTATGAGGCGACGATGGAGCGGGTTGTCACCCACATGCCCGTCAAGGCGCGTGTTCTTGAATTGGGCTGCGGCACCGGATCGACGGCGCTGCGCCTTGCCCCACATGTGCACAGCATCATCGCCACGGATTTTGCGCAAGGCATGATCACGCAGGCCCGGGCGCGGCCGGGGGCGGACAATGTGCAGTTCCTGTGCGCCGACGTGTTCGACCCTGCGCTGGAAGAGGCCGTGTTTGACGTCGTCCTCGGCTTTAACCTGTTCCACCTGGTGCCGGATACGCCTGCCGCAATGGCCCGCATCCACGATCTGTTGACACCGGAGGGGCTGTTCATCTCCAAGTCGGTTTGCCTTGGCGAACGCGCGCTTGGGGTCAAGTTCGCACTGATGAAGCGTCTGATCCCCTTGATGCAGTGGATCGGGAAGGCGCCGTTTGTGCGCTATGAAACGATTGCGGGACTGGAGGCTGACATCACCGGTGCCGGGTTCGACATCCTCGAAAGAGGCGACTATCCCGCACGTCCCCCCAACCATTTTGTTGTCGCCAAAAGGTCTGACCCTTGCCACCGGCGCACAACCTGACAGGATAGTGGTGATCACATCCAGGGGAGCACGCGCATGCTGAACGTTTATCTATCGGGCGAAATCCACACGGACTGGCGCGAACAGATCATCACCGGTGCGCAGGGTCTGGATATCACGTTTCACGGGCCTGTGACGGACCATGCAGCAAGCGATGACTGCGGTGTCGCGGTCCTTGGAGCCGAGTCCGACAAGTACTGGCACGACCACAAGGGTGCGATGGTAAACGCGATCCGCACCCGCAAGGGCATTGCTGACGCCGATGTCGTTGTCGTGCGGTTCGGGGATCAGTACAAACAGTGGAATGCGGCCTTTGATGCCGGTTACGCCGCTGCGCTGGGCAAGTCACTGATCATTCTGCACGGCCCGGACCACGCCCATGCACTGAAAGAAGTGGACGCCGCCGCGCTTGCCGTGGCGCAGGAACCGGCGCAGGTCGTGGGCATTCTGCGCTATGTGCTGACGGGCGCGCTGCCCGGTTGAACGCCGTTCGGGGCGGTCTGTGCCGCCCTGTGCCGCCCTGTTTCAGGATGTCCGAAGGCAATGTGCGGGGTGCGGGTGCGCTGCATGGTGCCGGCGAACCTGACCGGACTGACCCGCAGGATGGCTCAGAAAGTCGAGATTATGGATGGCCGCGCCATTGGCGTGCGTGTGTGCCACGGCGGCAAGATCAGGCTGGTCGAGGCGGGCCGCGAGGTGATCTTGTCAGGCGGTGCCTCGCCTCTTGGGTGGCAATACCAATGCCCTGACCATCATGATGGCCGAAAAGATTTCAGCCGAAATGCGCGGTACGGCCTGACGGAGGCTGCGCCACACGATTTTTGACGGCATGGGGGCGCTGCCCCCAAACCCCCGTGGTATTTCCGGTCAGAAGAAGATCAGGGACGCGGGGGGATGTTCTTGCCCTTGTCCACGGCGGGTCGGGCCATGAAGCGGTCGAGGTAGGCGACGAGGTTTTTGTGGTCGTCCCAGCCGACCGTGTCGCGTGCGTCGTAAAAATCCAGCGCGTTGAGCCAGGGTGCGATCGCGATGTCGGCAATCGAGTATTGCCCGGTCACCCAGTCCTGTCCCTCCAGCTGCTTTTCAAGAGCCGCCAGCAAACGCCTGGCCTCGGCCACGTAGCGCTGCTGCGGGCGCCTGTCCTGCCACTGGCTGCCGGCGAATTTGACGAAAAAGCCCATTTGCCCCAGCATCGGACCCAATCCGCCCATCTGGAACATCAGCCACTGGATCGTGCGGGCCCTGTCGCTGGCTGTGTCGCCGATCAGCTTGCCGGACTTTTCAGCCAGATAGATCAGGATGGCGCCGGATTCGAACAGGCCGAGTGGCGTGCCGTCCGGCCCGTTCGGGTCGATGATGGCGGGGATCTTGTTGTTGGGGTTCAGCGACAGGAACGCGGGGCTTTTGACGTCTGCATCCGACAGCGTGATCAGGTGTGCCTCATAAGGGATTTCCATCTCTTCAAGTGCAATGGATGCTTTGACCCCGTTGGGCGTGGGGAAGGAAAACAGTTGCAGAACGTCCGGGTTCTGCGGGGGCCACTTTTGTGTGATCGGAAAGGCGCTGAGGTCGGCCATGGGGTCATCTCCTGCGGGTGCTGGTTCAGATATGGGGGAAAAGTGCGGTCAAAATACCCTTTGAGGTATTCAGGCGTGTGCTATGAGGTGTTCATCAGCGCACAAAGGGTGGAACCCGTGGCGCGTCATACTGTGTGAGGGACAAGTAATGCTGAACGAATTCAAAGACTTCATCGCCAAGGGCAATGTCATGGACATGGCTGTTGGTATCATCATCGGAGCGGCCTTTACGGCCATTGTGTCGTCGCTGGTTGCGGATTTGATCAACCCGTTCATCGGTTTGTTCACGGGCGGCATTGATTTCACCAACATGTATGCTGTTCTGTCCGGTGACGTGCCTGCGGGTACATCGCTTGAGGCGGCACGCGAAGCGGGGGCTGCCGTGTTTGCCTATGGGTCGTTCATCATGGCAATCATCAACTTCCTGATCATTGCGTTCGTTGTGTTCATGCTGGTGCGCAATGTGAACAAGATCAAAGAGGCCGCCACCGCGCCGGAGCCTGAAAAGGAAGAGGAGGTCAAAGGCCCGACCGAGCTGGATATTCTCAAGGAAATCCGCGACTCGCTGGCCAAGCAGGCCTGAGCCCTTTCAAGGCCACCCTGCGGGAGCGCGGTGGCCTTGTCGGACCCAGCCTGCGGCGTTGCGGCATCGCGATGCGTCGCCGCCGTATGTCGTTGAGCATCATCGGGCGTGTCGTCTGGTGATATCGCGGCGGGGCGCAAAAACGGGCCACTGCGTGCGGGAACGGCCCTGACATCTGACGTGTGTTTCTGCCCCGATCACGTGGTCAGGTTGGCCAAATCCGTTGCGCGGGCAAATGATAGGGGCCCAAAAAACAAACCCCCGCGGCTGGGCCACGGGGGTTGTAACTTTGTAAAAACGTCGCGGGTGTGACTTACATCATACCTTCGCGTTGCGCTTTCTTGCGTGCCAGCTTGCGGGCACGGCGGATCGCTTCGGCTTTCTCGCGCGCTTTTTTCTCGGACGGTTTCTCGAAATGTTGCTTGAGCTTCATTTCACGGAACACGCCTTCGCGCTGCAGCTTTTTCTTCAGAGCCCTGAGGGCCTGATCGACATTGTTGTCACGAACACTAACCTGCATGTGGTTGTCACCACCTTTCTAGTTTCGAGTTGCAAGGAATTGCAGGAAGTGGCCACATAGCAAGTGCGCCCTAGTTTGTCCAGTGCTTCGCTGAACAGGAGAATGTCATGACCACGCCCTATGAGACCACCAAGGATGCCTTGCTGGATGCCGCATTGTTGCACGTGCCGTTTGACGGGTGGTCCGAAACCACGTTCAGGGCGGCGGCCGCAGAATCGGATGTCGAAATGGCGATGGCACGGGCCGTCTGCCCGCGCGGCGCGGTCGATCTGGCACTTGCCTATCACGCGCGCGGGGACGCGGCGATGGTGGCCCGCCTCAGGTCCGACGAATTGCCGGAACGCTTCAGCGAGAAAATCGCCGCCGCTGTCCGGTTCCGCATCGAGGCAGTCACCGACAAGGAGGCGGTGCGCCGTGGCACCACGCTGTTTGCGCTGCCGATGTACGCCGCGGATGGGGCCAAGGCGATCTGGGGCACGGCGGACAAGATCTGGGACACACTCGGGGATACTTCGGATGATGTGAACTGGTACACCAAGCGCGCGACACTGGCAGGCGTGTACAGTGCCACAGTTCTTTATTGGCTGGGCGATGACAGCATCGACACTCAGGCAACATGGGCCTTTCTGGACCGCCGGATTGATGACGTGATGCAGATTGAAAAGGTCAAGGCGCAGGTGCGCGACAACAAGGTTCTGAGCGGTTTTCTGGCCGGTCCCAACTGGCTGCTTGGCCAGATCAAGGCCCCGCCGCGCATGCCGGACGCTGACCTGCCGGGCATTTGGAATTCGCGCGGCGAGTGAGGTTGTCTTCCGTGCCGCGAGGGGCGCAACCACCGGTTCGATGATGGTCAAAGTGTTGGTCATGGTCACCGGGTTGGCGATCGGCGGTTTTGCGCGGTGCCACGGTCAATTGGTACGGTCAAGGCTGCGACAATCACACCGTCAAGGATCAGTGCCACAATCAGCATTTGGGTTCCTTTCCCGATCTCAAACGGGATACGGTACCCAGAAAAGGAGTGGATGTTGTGTTCGAGAAAATGCGAGCAGTCGAAATTGGCACCCCCGGCGGGCCAGAGGTGTTGCAAGTGGTTGAACGTCCGCGTCCCGAACCGGGTCATGGGCAAGTTGTCATCAAGGTTGCATGGGCCGGGGTGAACCGCCCGGATGCCTTGCAGCGCGCCGGGCTTTACAATCCGCCCCCCGCGGCCAGCGATTTGCCCGGCCTCGAAGCTTCGGGCACGATCGAGGCCATTGGTACGGGCGTCAGCGGCTGGGCGGTCGGCGATCCTGTCTGCGCCCTGTTGCCCGGAGGAGGGTATGCCGAATACGTCGCAACACCCGCCGCCCACTGCCTGCCCGTGCCGGATGGTCTGGGGTTGAAACAGGCCGCCTGCCTGCCCGAGACATACTTTACCGTCTGGTCGAACGTCTTCACCCGGGGAGGGTTGACGGGGGGCGAACGGTTTCTGATCCACGGAGGCTCAAGCGGTATTGGCACAACTGCCATCCAATTGGCCCACCACTTTGGCGCTCGGGTATTTGTCACGGCGGGATCCGAAGAAAAATGTGCGGCCTGCCGCGATCTGGGTGCCGAAGTCGCGATCAACTACCGCAATGCCGACTTTGTTGAGGTAATGAAAGCGCAAGGCAGTGCCGACCTGATCCTGGACATGGTTGGTGGCCCATACATCCAGCGCAACCTGAACGCTTTGGCCGATGATGGCCGATTGGTGCAAATCGCCTTTCTGCAAGGACCCAAGGTCGAATTGAACATGGTGCAATTGATGACCCGCCGCTTGACAATGACAGGCAGTACGCTGCGTCCGCAAAGCGATCTGGCCAAGGCGCACATCGCACAGGATCTGCGCGAAGCTGTCTGGCCGCTGCTGGCTGCGGGTCGTATCAGACCGGTGATGGATTCAGAATTCCCGCTGGATCAGGCGGCGGCGGCGCATGCGCGCATGGAGGGGTCGGGCCATATCGGCAAGATCGTGCTGAAAGTGGCGGGAGGATAGGGGGCCAGCCCCCTCGGCCTTGCGGCCTCACCCCCCGTGGTATTTTCAGTCAGAAGAAACAAATTGTTAAGGTTAATGGTGTTTGGTTGTCACACGGTACAGGCTGTGGAGCCGATGGCCGTGTCAGGAGAAGTTCATCTTCTTCATCGCCCGCGGTGCTCACAGGATGAGTGGCGCGGGCGTTCTTTATTTCTTCTGACCAGAAATACCACCGCCGGAGGCATCCGACGTTTCAGGGGGCGGTGCCGGTCACCTTTTGGTGGGCTTTACCCTTCGGGCATTCCATGGGTTTTTGCCCGGGATGATATTTTTTGGACATCCCCCGTCTTGGGCATGACATGTGAAGGGCGCGCACTTGGGGCGAGGCATGGGGTTTCATGATGCGCCTGACCGGATGGCGCCCGTCAGCGGACCGGGGTGAACAGCGCGTCCCGCGCGGTGCAATCGCGCACCACATCCTGCCCGCAGGGCACGGGAGACAGATCGCGCGACAGGCAAATCCGCGCTTCCTGAATATAGCCTTGTCGGCAGGTGATGGTGATCCCGTCCGGCACCATGTCCGGATTGGCCTTCAGGAACGCTTGTTCGACGACAGACGCGGGCAGTTTCACCTCGCGATCCAGCTTGCGAAACACTTCCGGGCGCACGACACGGCCATAGGCCGCGCGAGACAGCGCGTAGTAATCAGGTGCGGAGAGGCCCGTGCAAACGCCATGTTTTTTCCACTGGTACCACGCCAGCCCGGATGTGCCCATGATGTCTGCCATGTTGGCCGTCATGCTGCGGGACGGCGCCCGCCGGGTCGTCGGGCAATAGGACGGGTAACCGCGATTGTACTGCGGCCAGAGCCCGTGCATGATCCATCCGTAGTTCTTGCGCGCTTCGCATTGCTCTGAGTTGCGCGCATCCCCTTCGTAGGCGCACCAATTCGGTGACCAACTGAGGCTGAGCAGGTAGTAATCGAATGCGCCTGCCTTTTCCTCCTCGGCCCAGACGGGCAGGGCGAGACAGATCCAGATCAACAGTGCGCGCATAAGGCTTTCCTTTTTCTGCGCCGCCACTTATATCCACTCCAAGTTCCCCCACAACGGAAACCCGCCTTGGATGCCAAGGCCGCCCTCGTCGGGCGACGGGAAAGATATGCATTAAGGAGCACAAGAAAATGGCAAAACCGATCATGGCTCGCGCCACTGCCGTCTGGCTGGTTGACAACACGACCCTCAGCTTCAAACAGATCGCCGACTTTGTCGAGATGCACGAATTGGAAGTGCAGGGCATTGCCGATGGCGACGTGGCGGCCGGGGTCAAAGGCTTTGATCCCATTACGAATAACCAGCTGACCCAGGAAGAAATTGACGCGGCCGAAAAGGATCCGCTGCACAAGTTGGCGCTGAAATACTACGCCGCTGCGGCGGGCGAGGAAAAGCGTCGCGGCCCCCGCTATACCCCTCTGTCCAAGCGTCAGGATCGTCCCGCCGCGATCTATTGGCTGGTCAAATTCCACCCCGAACTGACCGATGGCCAGATTTCGAAACTGGTGGGCACGACCAAGCCGACAATCCAGTCGATTCGTGACCGCTCGCATTGGAATATTTCCAACATCCAGCCTGTTGATCCTGTCGCCCTGGGCCTGACCAAGCAGTCCGAACTGGACGCCGCCGTGCAAAAGGCCGCTGCCAAGAAGGCCGCTGACGCGCCGGTGATGTCGGATGATGAACGCCGCAAGCTGGTCAGCACCGAACAGTCGCTGGGCATGGAAGCCGAGCCCAAGATTCCAACGGCGATCGAGGGGTTGGAAACCTTCTCGCTGTCCATGGACGTGGACAGTGACGATGACGAGGATGACAAATCCACCCTGGTCGATGCCGACAGCCTGTTCAACCTGCCAAAAGGCGACGGCAAGGACGAAGACGAACAGCCCTGATCCGGGTGCATCGTGCTTTCACATTCATGCGGGCGCGCCTAGGATGGGCGCGCCTGTTGTTGTTTGAAAAGGCCTTCATATGAACCAGTATGCTACTGTCGACCACTCTGCCTCTGCTCCGGTCATTGCGGATTTGCGCAGCGATACGGTGACAAAGCCCGACGCCGCGATGCGTGCCGCCATGGCCGAGGCCGAGGTCGGCGATGACGTGTTTGGCGATGATCCCACGGTGTCGCGTCTTGAATCCACGCTGGCCGAACGATTGGGCAAGGAGGCGGGCCTGTTCCTCAGTTCCGGTACCCAGAGCAATTTCGTCGCCATGTTGGCGCATTGCGCGCGCGGCGAAGAGATCGTTACCGGGCGCGGCTACCACATCCACAAATACGAGGCGATGGGCGCCTCGGTTCTGGGTGGGATCGCCTTTGATCCGGTCGGTGTGGCGCCTGATGGTGCGCTGGACCCGGACGCAATCCGCGCCGCGATCAAGCCCGACGATCCGCACATGCCGATGACCCGCTTGCTGGGCCTGGAAAACACCCATGGAGGCAAGGCCATTGCCATCACGCGGCTTGAAGACGCGGTGGCCGTCGCCCGCAAGGCCGGTCTGGCGACCCATCTAGATGGCGCGCGGTATTTCAATGCCGTGGCGGCCCTGAATTGTGGCGAAGCGGCCATGGCAGACCTGTTTGACACGGTGTCGATCTGCCTGTCCAAAGGGTTGGGGGCACCCGCCGGGTCCGTTCTGATCGGCCCGCGTGAGCTGATCGACCGGGCGCGGCGCTGGCGCAAGATGCTGGGGGGCGGGATGCGGCAGGCGGGTATTCTGGCGGCGGCGGGTCTGTATGCGCTGGATCACAACGTCGCCCGATTGGTCGAGGATCACGCCCGCGCCACGGTGCTGGCCGATGGCTTGCGACCCCTGGGCCGCGTCGATCACGCCACCAACATGATCTTTTTCACGCCCGAGGGTGGGATCACGCCCGAGTTGATCCGGTACATGGGCGACCATGGTGTCAAATTGCTGGGGTCAATCGGCACCGGGCGGCTGGTGGTACACAAGGATGTCACGGATGCCGGGATCGACGCGGCGCTGCAAGGGTTCCGCGCGGCGCTGTCAGCGTAGTGACCTACAGCGCCTTGCGCGCCCGCATCGCGGCAGTGATCGTGCCGTCGTCGAGATAGTCGAGCTCGCCGCCGATCGGCACGCCCTGAGCGAGCGACGTCAGCGTGACCCGGCCGTCCAGTTGATCGGCGATGTAATGCGCCGTTGTCTGACCGTCGATGGTGGCATTGAGCGCGAGAATGACTTCGGAAATCTCTTCGGTTTCGACCCGGTCGATCAGGCGCGGGATGCGCAATTCGTCCGGCCCGACAGCGTCAAGCGCCGAAAGCGTGCCGCCCAGGACGTGATATCGGCCCTGGAAAACGCCCGAGCGTTCCATCGCCCACAGGTCGGCGACGTCTTCGACTACGCACAATTCGCCTGTGGCGCGTTTTTCGGACCTGCAGATGTCGCATATATCGGTCGTGCCCACATTGCCGCAATTCATGCATTCGCGCGCCGTGGCCGCCACGATCTGCATGACGTCTGCAAGAGGCGTCAGCAGCAACGCCCGTTTGCGGATCAGATGCAACACGGCGCGCCTGGCCGAACGCGGCCCCAGTCCGGGCAGTTTGGCCATCATCTCGATCAGGGAGTCTATATCTTGTGTGCTGCTCATAGGATTGGAGTGTATTGCTGTTTGGCTACGACAGAAAGCGTAGATTGCGATTAACTGATTCACGTGTTCTCAATACGTTCCGTGCAGTCTGTTCCTGGAAATCACCATGGACACAAAGGACATGTGGCGCGCGGGTTTGCTTTGTTACGTCTTGATCGCCTGGACTGTGACGTCCACGGCGTCCTTGGCGTGCGTATTTCCCACGCCTCTGCGGGTGGTGAACAAAACGCTGGGCCAACAGATTGATCGCGGCGGTGAGGTTGGCATTTACGTGCGCAACACGTTGCGGCGTGCGCTTGATAGCATGCCCGCTGACGCGATGCTGACGACCTTGGCGGAAAGCGCCAGTCGGGCAGAAATGCGTTCTGCCCGTGCCGTGCTGGGCGTCGCCGGGAGGTTGGCAGACGGTCGGGGACGGGTCATTCATCCCAGCCTGAAGGAACATACCAGCCGTCTGGATGAGGCGATACAATTGGCCTGTTCGGATGGCACGCAGGGTGCAAGCGGCGTGTCCGAGGCAACGAGCGTCGAATCCGGTGGCGCGCGCAAAAACGTCGGATCCGGGCGTGGCCTGACGTTTGGTCAGGGCCTGGCGCGCCTGAGCATCGCCTTTTCCCTGTATGTGGTTTTCCTCGTTTTCCTGTTTGCGTTTCGCCAGATGTATCACCGCCAGTACGCGACGCGCGCGGCCGACACATCCACGCCGGCGGGCCCTGCGGTGACTGCAACACCACCGGATATGCGGCCCGACACCTAGCAACTGGATTTCTCACAATGGCCGAGCAGTCCACCTTTGCCGAACAAACTGCGCGGCGTGTGGCCGGTCGATGACAGCAAGGTGCTGAATGGTATCTGTTGGCGGCCCCGCGACGCCCCTCGCTGGGGTGGCGCAAAGGGACGTCATCAAACCGGTGCCGGGCTGGTCCGATCGTCCGGACGGCCCGCAAATGACCTGAGACCTTAAAACTCCTCCACTTTTGAGTAGGATCCGTCCAACAAAATTGGAGACGGATAATGAAGAGATCACGGTTTAGCGAAGAGCAGATTATTGGGATGATCAAAGAGCAGGAGGCG